>Ga0193703_1000001_pt1 | contig 52126 bp, 77 predicted proteins | sample U3a2metaG_FD_143062 | JGI IMG/M metagenome (GOLD analysis project Ga0193703, IMG submission 143062) | Soil microbial communities from a riparian zone of the East river system, Colorado, United States - U3a2 | ecosystem: Environmental > Terrestrial > Soil > Riparian zone | place: USA: East River...
CATAAGTTTGGACTTGGTAAATGGCCAATTGTGTGGTACATTTACACGTGATTGGGAAACGCCTGATCCTAAGCCTCCCAAGGCGCCCGTAGTCAAAAAGTAGCTGTGTGAGTCACACGGAGAACGATCATGTCTTGGCTTAGCGAAGCCTTTTCAGGCAATAGAGCTAAACAACAGGCAGCTACTGCCGAACAGCAACGGTTGGCTAAAGAGGAGGCTGATCGTGTAGCTGCGCAGAAGCGTGAAGATGACCTGAAGGCTGAGAACGCTGCTAAGATGTTGGCGCTGCGCACTAACTCGGAAGCAGCAGGACGCAACTCGGCCAATCAGTTCTTCACAAATCAGGGCCTTGATCCTGCACAATTCCAAGGTGATCTAGACTCTAAGATACAAGAAATCTTAGGCACAACGTCGCAGGATGATCCTAATGTCGGACAATACTTCAAGGACATCGGTCAAAGCATCTTCAATTCTAAGCAGGACGCGTTTCGGTCTAATGCGGGGCGTAGCCTCAACTCCGTCTTCACTCCTGATTATGAGCACACGCGCATCGGCGATACAACGGACGACTCCGTACTCTCAGACGTCTTCAACGAGCAGCGTGGAACAGCCGACAGTTACATTAACAACCTTTTCAAGAGAGGCGTGATCAATCAAACTGGAAAGGAAGGTGCTGAGCGCAACCTAGATACGCAAGGTGCACGAGTCCATGCAACGCTTAATGACATTGGCAGTGATGTACTTGCAACCGGGCGACAAGGATTGACCGATATCCAAAATCGTGCACGGTCAACTGCGCAGACATTACCATTTGGTTCTACGTTCGATGTAGGCAACTACGCCAATCAAGCCAACCGCTCGTTTGATGACTTCATGGGTAGTTTGGGCAACTCAATTCGTTCGCGTGTAACAAGTCCGTTGTTTGATACAAGTAGTCTTGCTTCTATTGCTGGCGGTGCTCAAGGAGCCCAGAACTTGAAATTCGATCCGAAAGCCTTGGCCGGTGCGATAGGCTCCGGTGACGATGACGAACAGAAGCAACAAGATGCTGTGAACCGTATCAGCTTCTAACCGTGTGAGTCACACAGATGCCTATTGATCCGATCACTGCTACACTGACCGCTGGCACTGTTGTAGGCAATGTCCTTAATAGTGCTCAGGCTCGTCGTGATGCGCAGGCCAACCTTGAATTCCAGAAGTGGCTTGCCAACGAAGAACTTAGAATGGGACAGGCATCTCGACAAGATGCCATGGGAAATACGGTTCGCTATGACAAAGCGCTCAACAAGTGGGTTACGGACCTTACTCCTTTCCAAAACCAGTTATCAAAAGCTGGAGAGCATGAGCAGTACCTTAGTCTGGTTAACGATGCTGCTCAAAATCGTCAGGTACGAGAACGTGCTTTTCAACGGGGGTCCGATGCTGGCGAGGACTATAATCGAGAACTCGCAGGCTATCGAAACAATCAAGGCCCTGGGGAAGACGCCATTCGAAGCCAACTCACTGATCTTATCCTGCGATCCCGACAAGGACAGAATAACGGTGGAGGCAACCCCAATAACTTTATTCGACAACGAGGCAATCTTCCCGTGGTGTCATCGAGTCGATCGCCATCCTCGGGAGTATCAGATGTGGCCAGCGCGATGCTAGAGGCTCGTCAGGGTGCGTTAGGTGAACGTGGTCAGCGCGATCAGCAACATGCCAGCCGTTACCTACCCGCGATGCAACACTTCGCAGCCACTATGGACGCCGGTGGCGGAGCACCTATCAAATTCCCAGACTTCGGCTACTTGAACCAGAACCAAGCCAGTATGTCTGATGATGCCTTGAAGGCAATGGCGGAGGCTCAAAAGGGTGTGCAAGGAGCGTATACAGGTCTTGGTAATGCATCCAAGCTCGGTCAGATCAACCCTGCGCAGATAGCAGCAGCATTGAGAGGATATACGGGATCAACAGCTAAGGCGGGTAGTGGTGTGTCGCCAATAGCTTCGAGCACCTCAGTAGACAATCGAAGCATCGATGATATCATGTACGACTTCTAGCGTGTGAGTCACACAATGGTCGATGAACCAATCGATAATGCATTACTTAGATCCGAGTACGAAGTGCTCAAGAAGCGTGGTGTGTCTGATACAGACCCACGCATCGCTGCTATTAAACGCATTTCTAAGAAGCAAAAAGCGCCGCTGCCCAAAGAGGGCGTAGACTTTCCAATGCAACTCAAATTCAAACCTCCACGGAAACAAAATGGCTGAGCGAGTCAACAGTAACGCGCTTGAGTCAGTTCGCCGGGCAATGCTTGCTGGGCGCCAAAGTGACAGCTTCAGTATGGATCACAATCCAGACTGGAAATATAACAAGATGTATGGGCATTATTTTGATCAAGTTCAACCTGACGACGATGGCTTCCTAATGTTGCACGAGCCACAACGTCGATACAATTTTGAGAACACGGATAACTATGCACAGAATGGTCCTTTTACCGGGCAACGTACGGCACCTGACCTTCCATCCGCCCGTGACGTGATCATCATGGAACGCAGTCAGGACCCTGGCGTCAAGAAGATGTTCGAGGAGATGTTCGGTACTGAGGCCTTGGATCGCGACAATCGTAATCGCTATGGCATTCGCAATCCTGACTACGTTCCAACACCTCGCCCGAGGCCGAACGCGGCGCCATTGGGACCATCAACGGATGAGTATTCAGGCGATCGATCCGGTATGCTCCCTGAGACTTTCAAGACGGAGGGACAGCCTAATCCAGAGGAAGTGTATAGCTACATGCCAGGATTGCGCGAACGCGTTTCTGAGCATTTGCGTGGTCCAGGCGTTTCGCGAGAACTCAAGAATGATCGCGAAGACGGCACTAGATTTGATCGTGCTATGGTTGATGTGGGTGGTGACGAGCGTACAAATATCCAGGACTATCGTCTCAAAGCTATTGAGAATATGATGCAAAGGGGCGGTGGACAAACGCAGCCGGTGGGGTCGGCGCAACCAGAAGGAGAACAGATGTTGGGGCAGCCATTGCCTCCACCTATGGATGTACAAAGTCTAGACGATATGATCAATCGACACCTACGAGAACTTCGAGAACAACAGCTTCAAGACGACCCCGATCTTGGAGCGTTCTCAAACAAGAGGTAACTAAAAGTGTTCGACAACGCACACATAGACTTCAATTCTCTCATCTTGCTTCTGGTCGCGGTCGCTACTGCAATTAACACTTACTACTCGCGTAAGACAGAAAAGAACACTAACTCAATGAAAGACGCTCTAGTGGCTTCAGCAGACGTAGAGGGTCATGCTAGAGGGCTTAAAGAAGGAAGAGACGAACGTAAAATAGAAGGAGGTAGAGATGCCTAAAGGTATTCTGTTTTGGGTACTGTGGGTAATCTGGGTGTTCTTTGGCTTTAGTTGGCACCGTGGATGGGTGGGCAACTATGGTCCATTGGGCTTTAGTCTCATCGTTGCTGCCTTGTTCTTCTTACTCGGATGGCAGAACTTTGGGTTCGTAGTCCATTAGCTGTGTGAGTCACACAGGAGGTTGACATGAGTTGGCTATCGGAATTCATCAATCGCTTGCTGCCTCCAAAAAGGACCTCCAATCCCTCTACCGACGAGGATCTGGATACTGACAACAGCGTGGTCGATCTGTTGAAGTCTCGTGGTCGTGACAGTAGCTTCGAGGCACGGCGTAAGTTGGCCAGTGACTACGGTCGCCCAAACTACAGTGGCTCGGCAGAAGACAATCAATGGCTTCACAGTGAGATCAAGCGTAGGACCTGATGGGCGTCAAAGAAGACATCGCCAGACTGCTGTTACGGCGCAGGCAAGAGGCTGGCGATGACGATTACGCACGTACAGGGCAACCTGGCCAACGCGGTGCCCCTGACCTACCTTCTAAACGCGACTTGGATAGATTAGGCGCTTCGGAAGGTAGAGACTATATGGATTTCGCTGATCAGTTTGGGTACGAGGCACTAAATCCTGACGCAGGACAACCTGGATACGTGCCACTGCCAAGGCCCAGACAGCCAGAACTTGACACGTATCATCCAGAAGGTTCCTCCACGAAGGATGTACCTAGTATTATTGAGCAAGGTGCTGACTTCCGTCCACAGGATATAGAGCGCATGCAGCCATCAGATGAAGATCTACTGGAGTTGGTTCAACGAGGATTGGCCCCTCCAAAGAAGCGCTCCGATGCTACGGATTACCTTAAGGAGTTACAACAACCAGATATACCACAGCGTTTAGAACCAATGCATGCTGGCGCGATATACGATGTTGAGCCACAGCCGTATGAGGAAGGTGAAGAGCCTGAGTATCCTGGGGTGACTCCCCAACCTCCACGCCCATCGACTAAGCGTGATCGGGATATTGAAGATGCTGGCCGCGTTAGCGATAATCGTAAAGCCGATCCTTATGAAGATCGCGGCATCTTCAACATCAAACTTGACGATGTTCGTGATGCGCTACGTTGGGGCAAAGGTGATGAGGTAGGCGATGATGCGCTCTATTCTCTTAACGAGTCTGACAATCCGTTCAAAGGTCAAGCTGATGCAGTTTATCAACGCATTAAAGGACTCAATCCCGATATGGACGACTTTGAACTGATTAGACAGATACGTCGTAGGATTGGCGGGGCACCGGCACAAAAGCTGTATGATATGATCCGTGACGACGATACGTTCCGTGCGGCCAATCCTGGTCGTGGCGGTCTATTTGGGCTTGATAAGCCAACACGTGATCCACTCAGTGATGCATATCCACAACGAGGCGGTCGTCAACGTAGATCTACATTCGACGAACGCTTCTCAGGAGAATGACGATGGTCTACGTCAAACCTCGTACTCCTCCACCTGAGCCTAATCAAGCCGACGTATGGCAGGACGCTGAGAATGATCCATATACCGACATCTACCAACGTCGTCAGTATGACAACCACATGCTACGGGAGTTCCCAGGACCATTCAGGACTGATCCTGGTTTCGAGGGGCCTCCCGATGATCTACCTGGATTAGCAGATGAAGGACCCGAGGCAGATGGTGAAGCAGGTTTGCAAGGTGTGAAGGATGCACTTTTAGCTAGTGCTCGATCTAAGGCCCAGTTTCGCTTCCTACAAGGTCAACGTAACAGCGGCAGCCGCATGACCCCTGATCAAGCAGAGGAAATGTTGGCGCCTCCCGAAGACCCGTTATCTGGTCAACCCTTTCGCAAGTACTACCAATTCCTTCCTGAGCGTGCCGAGGATGGTCCTGACCCGTTCGAGGATTGGAATAGACAAATGCGTGAAATCGCTCGCGCAAGACGTGGAGGTGCATGATGCCTATGGACCCAAGATACGCAATGATGGACCCTGGATACAACGACGACCCGCGAGCGCAGGCCATTGATAAAATGTACAAGCGGCCTAACAGGAACATTCAAACGCAGAATGAATTTCCTCCTGTGGTTCGCGATCCTCAAATGATGTTTCCTGGAATGAAGGGTGAAGAGGACCTTGATACTTTTGAACGACAGAATAATCTCGACAATACGCGTGATCGGTTAAAGGCCCCTCCACGTCGCACGCTCGGCGACATGATGGGTATGCCATATGGAGGACAAGGCACACCAGACGAAGTGGCGGAGGCGGATGCTACATCGAAGATGAGCGATGAAGAGTTGTTGGCACAGGTTCAAAGGCAGATGGCACCTCCAGGAGCCAATACAAATATCGACGACGACGCAACAAACCAGGCCAATTGGCCTGACACCGCTGAAGAATTCACAAAGAAATTCGGCCGTGAACCTACAACTGATGCTGAGGTAGAGTTCTACTACGGCGATACAGTGGAAGACGATCGCGCAATGGAACCTGAGCGCCGATAACTGTGTGAGTCACACATGCCGTTCAAGCTCAAGATCACTGGTCCCGGTGTCAACGACTTCGAGTGGGTCTGGGAGGAAGGACCTACCGAACTTCCTCCTGTTGACCTTCCTGAGTGGCCTGCTCCTCCTAGAGCAGATCTAGGCCCAGATGAAGTCGTTCCGCCTCCTGACATCACACGGGAAGCGCCTCCTCCTGTTCGCCAACGCATCACAATCACGCCATCTCCGCGTGATCCAATCGATGCCGTACTTCCTCCTGCACGACAGTTAGAGCCTCCTGTCGATCCTGTTGAGGCAGCCATACCTACTTCGCCTTTTCCTGTTCCAGAAGTTCCACAGATGATGGAGCCTCAACAGGACCTTATTGATCAGTTAATGCCAGTGCAGCAGCCACCTCCTCCCGAACCAAGGAACCAACAACCTGTGCGTCAACTCTACCGTGGTGTGTTGGATGCGCCACAGAACCTATATGATCTAGCTGCGAATGTAATTGAGCCTATGCAGGTTCCTCCTCGTGGTGGTCAGTCTCTACGTGGTGGGCGTCCTCCATCATCCAAACCATTTCAACCTGCTGCTGACTATCTTCGCAAAGCAGGCTCAAGCGCTCGTCAGCAGATCCTTGACCTTACTGGCGCTGAGGAAGTGCCTCCAGATATATTCTCTCGAACAGCTAAGACAGTAGGTGAGAGCATCGTTCCTGGTGGAAAACAAGCTGGTACGATGAGTGCGATTGTTGGTGGTACTAACGTTGCAGTTAATGAGGCTAGGCGCTTAGCTGCGAACCCTGCTTTTAGTTCAGGTGGCGCCCCTGATTGGATTAGTGGTGCTCTTGTTTCTCCGGCAGGTGCTGCAGAAGGGCAATTCGATCAACCACAAGGTGAGGTTGTTGTAGAAACTGTGAGTGGTCCTAAAGCCGTGAAGAGCACAGAGCTTATGGCTGTAGGCACTATTGCGTTGGCAACGATAGGGATGATCTATGGGCCGCGTGTTTATCAGCGTATTGTTGGCTCCGATATTCCTCGTATGCGTCCAGTTCGTGAAGCAGCCCCTGGCACAGTGGCTATCAGCAGACCACGTGATCTTGCTCGTACTTATGATGATGCTAATGCCGGCGCGTTTAATATTATGCGTCGCGCTGGCGTTGACCCTGTAGCTGCCCGTGAAGTGGAGAACACCTTTCGAATTCAGTCACGCGCAACTGCTAATGCAATGGCTGATAGTGCAATCAATGCTGGGCGCATGGAGACTCCTGCCTTTACGTTTCAATCAAGGACACCACTGGCTACAATTGCGCCACTAGAGTCGCAGCCTGTACGTGATTATTTGCATGTGATGGACACAATCGATGAGATAAAACAACGAAGCTTAATGATGATGAACAGGCGAATTCCTGGAAACGCTGTAGTTCGTGGACTTGACATCGCTCAGGCAGGTAACGTCAAAAGAGCACTTGAGGCAACTAATCCTGAAGTCGTACAGATCGCTAAGGAATATTGGGACATCACACGCAACCTACGCAATTTCGAAGTTACGGGTGAATACGCAACTGTGACTCCATCCCTAAACGCTCACTACAAACGTAGTTGGCCGCACGAAGTCCCAATGCATCCTCGTGACCCACAGCAATCGCATCTCAATGCTCCTGAGCGTGGTAGTGCTACGGAGGCACTTGCAAAGGATATGCGTGAGAGGCTCCGCGCACGTATGGAGAATGAAGCGAAAGGCAAATACGTTGATGAAGTTCGTAGGGTCATGCCTAATATGTTCGTTCCTGTGACTACAGAACAATTAAAAGACAACAAAAGTTGGGCCAAGAACGTCGTCGAGTTCAAGCGTCGTGGTGTGACTGAGCGCTACACAACTGATCCGTTGCTCGCTGATATCCTCCGTATGGACCCATACTACATGACCAGTATGGCCGGTAACTTGTTCTACTCAGCTAAGCGTGCTATCGAAGTTACAACGACAGGTGAATTAGCTCCTTGGTTTGCAGCAACAAGCCTCTATAGAAACTGGGGCATTGGTAAGATAACGACCGAGCAGGGAATGCAAAGTCCTACCTTTGTAGGATCGCACATGGCAATCCCTCGACAGTTAGGGCCGCAAATGGCCAATTACATCAGTAAAACACTAGACAATAACAGTGGAGGGTGGCTCACCAATGTCTTTGGCCAAGGTAACATCGATGCTCTCAGCCAGCGACTTGCGCATGCATATCAAAACAGCCTATACCACAGATTGGAGACGGTGGGAGGTGGACGTGGATCAATACTTCAACAACAAACAAGTGCTAACAACCGCCTAGCTAATGCAATTCGTGATACTACTGGGCCAGCGAAACAGTTCCTTGAAGGGTATAGATCGCTGCTCAATTCCGTGCACAACGCCGCCGCCTTCGACTACGCACGTCGTAACCAAGGACGTGTCTCGCTCCCAGAATTAGGCAGTCGCGCACGCAATATGACAGGTGATCCTCGCATTGGCGGCGAGTACTTCACAAAGCTTCCTGGAGCTACAAGGCAGAGCGCTATTCGCTTTGAAGACGATACGAGTCGTGTGAGTCACACACTTGGCCTCGTCAATAAATATCTATATGGTCCTGAAACTGAGTTCGGTCGAACTGCTATACCTTGGTACAACGCAACCATACAAGGCGTGAAACGTATAGGGTCGGCATATGCAGAGAACCCTGCCAAGTTTACAGCGCGTACATGGCTCTACTATGTAGCTCCCACGGCGTCTCTTTACATGGCGTCACAAGCACTTGGAACTGATCCAAACGGTGTGTCGTATACAGATTATGCGATGAACCGGCGGTCGGAATACAACAAGATCATGAATTGGTACGTCCCTATTCCTGGTAGACCAGCAGAGGAAGGCATCGAGTTCCCACGCTTCCATGAATTGACTGCTGCTGCTTATATGACACAAGTGGCTATGGATCACTTGACGGGCAATGCCTTCTTCACAGAGAAAGAAGATTTAGCGCGTGGCGCTCTTGGCATCGCAGATGTGTTGTGGTTCCCAACGTCAGGACTGGGTAGTTTCTACACTGCTACAACTGGGAACGTTTCATCTGGTGGTATCTTCACAGGAGAGACATACAAGAAGACTGCCGATCCGTTCGATCAGTTAGGTGGCTTGCCCCCTACAGTTGAACTCTACGCACGTGCCATGACACCTGGATTGGCTGACGTTTTGGGCACAGGATACGCTGCTTTCACTCAAACACCAGAAGGATATACAGATGCCCTTTGGAATGGAATGCGTGCTACAGGGCGTCGTATAACAGAAAAGACACCTGTCGTCCGTGACATTATCGGTTTGAAGCCTCCAATGACAGGTAATAACGCAATCACTGAGGAACTGTTCAAGAAGCAAAAGGAACTCAGTCAACTCGATCGCTTCTACAAACAGATGACAGTTAACGAAGGCTTGTTACGTCCGAAGCCTCCATCTGTAAGTGGTGCTGCGGCAGCAACAGAGAAGTTAGGCCCACGGCCACCGTCAGAACCTGCAGGTATCGAACAACGACAACCGACTAACCCTCTGTATACAATGTTTATGGAGGAACTACACAACAAACTGATTAAAGACGCCACCCTGACCAGGAAGGGTGAGCCAACAGGAGCCATTGGCTTCCAATCCCTATGGGATAGGTACCGTTTGGCAACTGATCACCTTAAAGGCATTCGTAAAGTCAACGAAGGTAACAATGTTACTTGGAAGGAACAAATGGAAGATAAACCAGACCAACTCGCCTTCCTTAAGAAGAATAACATCGATCCAGATAACATTCGTGCCGTACGCAATTTCTACGAAAGGACTAGACAGAATGCAGCACGTGTGATCTTGACGCAAATCAGGGCTGTTGAGGCTGAATTCTCTCAGAGACTGGGTAGGCCCATGACGTTGAAGGACCTTGATCCATATGGGGTGGGTCTGAAGGGCGAAGCTTCAGACCCAACTGTGCCTCAGGTAGACTTACCGCAATAGTGTGTGACTCACGTACCAGGTTTAGACAGTTCTCTAAACCACGTATTGGTTGTGTTTATGTGTCCATCTTTCTTCATGCGCTGAAACCATGCAATAGCTTCTTGCATGGAGTTGAACGGACCGAAAAATTCAAACCCGTCGATTGGTCCTCCCATAATAATGATGAAACCAGTAGCTTCGCTGGTAGGCATGAACTTAGTATCGACCTTTGGCATGGTGTAACCCTCTCCAACCCTGTGTGACTCACACGTCTTTCTCTCTAATTTCCATTACAGGTGACGGTACTCCATAGTCCGGTGGATCGTATGGGAACCTAATGAAGACTCGCTGCCCACTTGCAATGTCCCAAGCATTGCCCGCCCCGTCTTTGAACACAGAACAGCACCTTACATTCTGCCATAGGTCCTGGTTGTCTATTGGCTTGACCCATTCATTATCTTCACCGGTAAGTGGAGTCAGCGACTTGTATGCAATCAGTCGACTGAATACAGGTAGCGCCACTGATACAGCACCTCCACTATCCCATTGATCCAAGAACTTCTCGATTAACTCGATCATCACCTTGGAGTCTTCCTCGCCAAAGTTGCAGCGCTTGAGCTCATCTTTTGCGTGTTCTATGATGCTCATGGCTTCTTCCTTTCATGTTCTGGTGCAGGTACAGGCTTTTTCCACGATGGCCTCGTGCCGATAATTGTTCCCATAGCATCTCCTACACATAGCTCTACCGTTTTCAAGAAGGCAGTTCTCCGTTCTTCCTTTTCTACTAGTGTCATCCTGATAGACGCAAGCTTAATTGCTCCTTTCATTGTGCCCGGCATTGCATAATATGCGTTCCACCACTTGCCCTCTACGCGAAAAGCAACACGTCCTATTTGTTGTTCACTCATGACGCGTGCTCCATTATCTTCGTTGTGGCTCTCCAGACGGTGTAGCCCCTACCTCCACGTCGTCCCATTGCAGGTACTTTGAACTTCTGTACCTTGTCGTCAGCAGCCAAGAAATTCAACTCGGCTTCTAGCATTGGTGCCGTTGCGTAGGCATCGAACTTGGCCATGATGTCTGACCATTTGTAGCCCGGTATGCCTCCTTCTACGAGAAAATCTACTAGCCTACTCTGCCAATCTACTGTCGTTGTCATAGTTTCACCACCTTCATTTCTGACCAGCGATGTAGTCCTTTTGGGTCTTCCACGAACGCCTTTTTCTCGCTGTCCCATAGACTGGGATAGGACATCTTCAACTCCGCAGGTATGCCCAGCGGTTCTGGTTTCCTCCTGTTGTACACGTCCTGTATAAAGATATCGGACTCAGCATATCGCTTCATTATACCAAGACAGGTCTTAGCAACTTTTGGCGTAGTGATTGCCACGAGGTTATCGTGTACATCAATGCCAATTCTCGCTTGTTCAGGCATTGGCCATTTATCATCTTCTTCACACTGGTACCAAACCTGGACGATCTTGTCGCCAATTGTAGACTGAGGGTAAAACGCAATGATCGAGTCAAGGACAGAGTCATCAAGTCGTTGAACAACTTTGAGTCGGCGACCGAAGGGGTTGTAGATCGCACGCGTCTTACGGAAACCTTCTTCCTCAGCGGCCCACCAACGACGGAGTTCTGGAGTAATCGAGTGATATAACGCAAAGGCACGTGCGCTCTCGTGGTAAGGTAGGCCTGTGACTTGCGAGAGCCTGAAGCGCTCCATTCTGTAATTGAGACCGTGTCTGCATCGTTTCGCAATATACCGTTTAGTCGGCCTAAGGTCCTTGTCCCAATCTTTGGTTGGTACTTGATCGTAAGGTATCTTGAACATTTGCGAGGCGAGTGCCCTGTGACAGTCATAGCTTCCATCCTTCTTTGCTCTAGCGAATTGCTCCTTCCACTCTATTATATCTGCTCTGAACGAGACAACTTGTGCCTCAGCCTGGGCAAGGTCGATATACAACAACACGCACCCTTTGTCAGCAACGTACATTCCTCTTGCCCGCATGGGCTGGTTTTGTATGTTTCCACCCTCTTTTTCGACAAGGAGCTGAGAACAAGACAAACGGCCAGGAGCCCTGCTAACTCCAAACTGTTTATTCTCGAACCTAAATCTACCATCTGGGGACACGCGAGACTCGGCATATGTTCCACGAAATTTATCCTCCTCTTTGAACTTGTCCAGTGACACAAGCATCTCTTTATCGATTGCCCTCGTCTTAACGTTGGCCATAATCAGTTTGCGATTATCTTCGTCGGTGGAGACGCCACGACCCTCTAGCTTCAATCGCGTGAAGAACAAGTCACGCATCTGATGATGTGAATTAGGATTGGGAAAATACTCAGTATCTCCTGTTGCCTCGTGAACCATATCATAGAATTTCTGCTCAGCTGTATTTACGTCGGCTGTTACCTGCTCAGTAATAATCTCCTTCATACTTAGGTCCGTGTTGATCCCGTGAACAGTTGAACGATACAAATGTGGATGTGCTCGCATTATGTGATTAAAGAATACTTCATCCATTCCTTGCTTCATGATTTCGTTGTGTAGCTTCTCGTAACATGCGTATGTCAAAGCTGCATCTTTGCAGTTGTACTTCCAATAGGTGTCGATATCTCCACCGTCACGCCATGAGTCAGCATCTCCCTTGTAGTATGGGTGTGTCGTGTATTGAGACACAAGGAACGCTAGGCTGTGAGGCAGCAGTGGATACAACGCGTGATGTGCCAATAGAGTATCGAACCAGAAGTCAGTGCGCAGCAATTGATGCATCCATGAAAAATAAGCATCGAATTGTGCATTCTGCGCTACCATTTTGTGTGAGTCACACAGGTCTTGGATTGCATACAGGATGTTGACTTCTTCAGAGAGCGTAAAACGATTGCGCTTGTGATCACGAAAATTAATACACATAGCGCGATGAGGGTTATTCGAAAGGCCGATGCAAGCCATTTCATAGTTGATAGCCTCTACGTCATACGACACAGGACGCTTCTCACCTTTCAGGTCCTTGATAAAACGCATAGTCTCTTTGTATGTCGGGTTGATCAATTCTTCGATTAGGTGAGGCTTGAATGTTCCATCTAATAGATGTTTGGCTCGTTGCAGGTCTTTTATAAATATAGGCTCGAAGCGTGGTTCGCGATCGCCCATTAGAAACGCAGCATTGAACGTGCATACTGCGTGACCCTTCCTCCCATTCGGCAACTCCAGCGGAAGCACTGACCCTCGCCACTTGGTTATTTTGTCCAATCCCAAAACAGCCTGAATGGCATAGTTCCCCAAACAGACGATAACCTTCGCGTTCGGAAGCTGCGACAGTTCCCATTGGGTCAAGTCGATCCATTTGTCCAACTCATCTTTTAAGACGACGTGCTTCTCGTTGCCTTTGGAAGACAAACTGATCTGCCGTTTGACAACATTAGTTGCGTAGACCGTCTCAGGGCGCAGACCCCATCTGGCTGCACCTTCCCACATAAGCTTCCCAGAGCCTCCAACAAATGGCCTCTTGCGTCGACATTCAGTTTCTCCAGGACCTTCTCCAATAAACACAACCTCGGAGTCGACTGGACCATCTGACAACACCTCCGTTAAGAGTCCCATATCATTAGCGTGGGATCTGAACTGCTCATGTAACTTTTCCAGCTTCACGACTTACCTCCCAGCAAATGCTCGGCCAACTTACCGATCTTTACCCACAACAAACTCATGTCCCCATCATTGACCAGGGAGTAATCTGGCTTGTCGTACCACCCACGAGAGTCACCTTTAAAAGACTTGCCCGGCATATTCGTTTGGATAACAAACCTATTGGGTAGTGCATCTATCTCTTCTGGGAAGCCTCCATCATCAATGATGACGTATTCAGGATGGGCCAGTGGCTTCTTCAGCGAGCGATAGACAAGCCATCTACCGAATATATCCTTGCCAAACCGTCCCTTAATGTAAACCTCAGCCAAGTCAATCACTGACTCTCGTATCGAGTAGCCATTAAGTTCAGGACGTGCCTTCTCTTTATCAGACCAGCCATATGGTTCAGCTAGTGCCGCAGCATAAAAATGCTTCAATGGTGAACTGAACGAGTCAGTGATTACCTTTGGCGTCATAGCCTTCGATTTCAGTATCCTGTTCATATCGCTGCATAACTCTACGGCCATCGTAGACTTGCCTACCTTCGGTGGTCCGTTGAATACAATGTATTGGATCGGCTTGGTCACTTGGGTTCTCCTCTGTGTGAGTCACACAATCTCTAACAGCTGCTCTACGCTAAGGACGATGTTCTGCGCCAACAGGTACATAAGGTCAGGTTCTTGTTCTTCTGGCATGAATATGATCAATCTTTTATTGGCACCAACAAACCATCCCGCTTCCATGTGGGCACTTCGGCCACACGGTAGTACCAATACGCAGGTATCTGCCCATTGCATTCCACGGAAGTCTGATAGATAGCCATACGACGATATCTCGCTAGTCGTTAACTTATCTATGTACTCTTCCCGTGTCCACTTCTGCCAATTTGGATCAATCTCTTTCCAGTGAAAACCGGCGTAGCCTTCACGAGGGTTTCTGAAGTTGAATATCTCATGCCCTCCTGCCTTCAGGCTGTCTACCACTTTATAAAAGTACGAATTGCGCCAACTCGAAGCTACGTAAATCCTACTCATCGTACCATCTCCCTTATCCACATGATTAACGGAACACTTAGTCCGCCAAGAACACCACCAGCAACTGCCTGCACGATTGTTATTCTCCAATCACTCTCTACCCTTGCCGGGGCTTCCCCATAGACAAACCCATCGCCCTTCTGTCTGAAATCACGATGACCTTGTTCTTGGCGCGCGTTACGGCGGTATAGAAGTTCCTCTTGTTCAGTAGCCATGAGTGACCTTTCGTTATGCAGTAGATGACGGTATCGAACTCTGACCCCTGTGCCTTATGCGTAGTGATTGCATAGCCCAACTCAATCTGCTTCCTGGGATCATATTGGATCACAGTCTTATGATATGGGCTATACGTGACCATTCGAGCAGGCACCTCAATTTCATAGCGCCTGTCCGACGTCTTCAACTTTATCTCTCCATCTTCAGTATCAATACTTGCAACCCTCCCAAGTTCACCATTGAACATATTCAGCTTGTAGTCGTTTTTGATCCAGAGGAACTTATCTCCTTTTCTAATTGCAAGCTTGGGTTCCTTTGGCTCGTATCTATCCAACAGAAGAAGTGGTCCTTTCCCATTGAACCTAAGTTGCAGTGATGGATTGATACGCATGGTTCCGTATTTACCACGCCTAGTTGGCATGATGATCTGATGGTTGTCATCTGCAAAGTCCTTTAATCCTCTTGTCATGTTCAGCATGTAGGCCAGTGGATTGTCATCATAGATGATCTCGAAACGATCATTCCTGAGAGGTATATGGCTCGCCAATATCCTTAACGCATTAGACACAATGGCGTCGTCACTGCGAAAGTTATACATCAACTCGACAGATGGAAACCGCAGCAACGTCTCAATGAACGGCGGTGTGCCTTCCTCTACGGGCGGCAGTTGGTTGTTGTCCCCAAAGAACCTAATGGCTCCCAGTTTCTGCAACGAGTCCATCAACTGTCCATGTAGTGTAGGACCAATCATTGACGACTCGTCTACAATCACAACTCTCTCTTCAAGTGGGTTCATGCGATTGTGCCTAGGTTCATTCATCAACTCTTCTGACACGTCATCCATATCGTCTGGCATCGGAAACTTCAGCAGTCTATGAATGGTCTTAGCCGGAATGCCGGTCAATTCCTGCACACGTTTAGCGGCGCGTCCTGTAGGAGCAGCCAAGGCTACCTTGATGCCCATACTAGTCAGTTGGTTATACACATGGCCCAGGACCAACGTCTTCCCAGTACCAGCGCCACCTGTTACACCGGCTATTGCATTTTTCATATCGCAACACACTTCTACGGCATGCTGCTGTTCGAAGCTTAGTCTTCTCTCTTCTACTACAACTTTAGCCTTGGCTACCATCACTCTACCTCTTCAAACCTGGGGGCAACACTGGATCAACCAACAGCTTCGTCACGTGTTCGACTGTAATGCCTTTGGTCCTTTTCGCTGGCTTGTTAATCTCTAACACCTGTTGTGCGGTCTGTATGATCACTGCACGCATGAAGCTATTCACTGAAATACCTAATAGCCTCGCTGCTTCCACTACTACCTTCCTATCAGCAGCCTGACAACGCCACACCAGTTGTGCTGTGCCGTTTTTGGGAGGCTCCCGTAAGTTGACTGTTACTGTATATCTTGACTCGTACACGAGAGCCTCCTCAGCCTAACGCACCTTGAGAACAGTGAACAGAACAGAGAACAAGTCGAAGTCGTGAGGCCCTGCCGCACTGACTAGTTCAGCGAGACGTTGAATGCCACGCGACTGCACTTGCATCTCATGTGCGCGTTGATGAAGCAGCTTAACCAGTAGATGCTTGTCCATTATCTGATTGACAGAACCAGCAGTGTCCTGGGTGCCATGGATCATGCCATGACCAGAGACGTCTTCCTTCTCCATACTAAGACGCCGCTGCCGCTCGGCACCCTCGGCTTGCTGCTTAAGCTCATAATCCATATCGCGACTCATCTCATATCTCCCTTGTGTTAATGGGCGCCGTGTGTGACTCACACAGCGCCCGGCTTCAGTTAGCGGCCCTTGCCTCTCGGCTTCGGCCCAGGCTTACGACGAGTCGTTGTCTCTTCCTCTTCCTCCTCGTCGTCCTCTTCCACTACCTTCGGCTTGACTTTGCCACGAGCAGGAGCTTCGGCCGCCTCAAGCGACTGAATTTCGGCCCTCATCTCGCCTTCCCATGGCTTGTGGCGGACTCGAACACGTACCTGACATCCCATCCACTCACCAGTGTCGATGACAGTTACGTTAGAACTCAGTCCCATTGCTTCGTACAACTTACGCATGTTGTACAGAGCACGTCGATCTCCCTTCTTCGGAACAATTTGACGGTTCCAATAGAGAATAACACCGTCTGGGAAATCATCTTTCGCATCGGCCGGGATCTCATCCGACGCAATGACAATCTTGATGGCATAGTATTGGTTGCCCTTACCTGACGTCAGCTTCTGGACGTCCTGCACCTCACCGAGGTACACACCAGGACGAAGTTCCTTCGGCTTATCAACGTCAGCAAGACTGTCTTCCAGCTCGATTATGTCGAGTTCTTGATTTTCTTCTTGCTCTTGAACTTGAGCTTTAGCCATTACTACTCTCCTGTACAGGTGTTGATAGGATCGGCCATCAACACTCGACTACTTCCCCTCCGATCAGGAGCCTTAATACTTCGAACTCTTCAGTTCGAGTACCTTACCTTGTTTGGGTGTCGCCTCTGGCTGCTTACAGTCTATGTGACTCACACGATCCCCATCTATACGAAACCCATGCTCAGGCTTTACGTTGTTGCCACATACTGAACATTTCTCGTATATCACTTCCTCAGCCCTCATTTTGGAACCTCTAACTTTTCGTAGCCATTTTGCTCCCATTGTGAGTACCACTTAGCTATAGTCATCTGGCCCTTATCGGGCTTGAGTGCATCGTACCTGAGCACGAACTCCTTTTCACCCGCACTCGTGAACATCCTAGTCTTCATAGGCTTCCGTAGTCGCGTTGGCCTTATCGCCAATCTTCTTTTACCTTCGACGCTGTTGTCCTGAGATAGATACCAAATCTCAGACCAACGATACGTCATGTTGTTAACTAATTGGCCCCCCAGCATAACCGTTACGTAATCAATAATATCGTTGCCTCTGTCATCCTTCTTCGTATGTGGATCAGCTTCATGTGCAGTGCCAATGAAATGAACGTTATGCTTAGCCGTGACTCTCAGTAGTCCTGTGAGCACCTCAAGCACAACACCATTACGGCCACCATATGCCGAGATACCCGGTAGCATCATCGATGGATGAAAGTCCTTGCCCTTCCCAACTCCATCAGCAACGGCCTTTTGTAGCGCACGAAAAGCTAATGCTGTTACTGAGTCGGCTACAACTGTCTGTATATCCTCATTCTCAGATAGCGCCTTATCCAATCCAAACGGATCATCGCTCAGCCCATGTTTGAACAACTCATTCACGGACAGATCGTACAGCTTGACTACATGAACGTCTCTTCTACCAGCCACAGACATGTGTTCGTTATCACCGAATGACAACCACAGCTTGTTCCCTGGTGCCGTGGCCGCAAATGTCGTCTTGCCCACAGTGGCTGGCCCCCATAGGAATATCGCCATTCTGGCTCCTGCTTCCTCCGCAGGCTCGGCTGTGAATGGTCCCACCTTGAAGCCTCTTCTTGCAACAGCCACAGCACTCTCCGTAGTACCAACAACACGTCTTCTCGCAGCGACTAAGCTCTGTGTGACTCACACAAGGCCCTTCTCTTTTGCCCACCACTCCTTCACCTCTACCTGCTTCCCGTCTATGTCTATCTCTTTGATCACCGATCGTGGTATCCATTTCTCTTCCCCATCCATCGCAAACAACACGGCACCCTCATCTTCGAAGTCGCGCAGCACTGACTCGAATGCTAACTCAGCATATGACTCCATATCAATTCTCCCTCTTCATATCTTCACGCTTTAGCACCTTCAAGTCTTCAATAGCCTGTTCGATTATCCCTATAACATTCTTGTTCCCTCCCATCGTTGCAGTGGCCAACTTCTGGATCACTTCGTCGATTAGGTGTTGTGTTCGAATGCTCACTTAACCCTCCATTACTGCACGTTCACTTGGACTCTTGTCTGCTTCTATCATATCCTTGAACTGGATTTGCCTACCCTCCTTACTATCACAACAGAACGGTATGAGTGCGCACGGTCGAAAGTATCTGTTACACGAATGTGTGTACCTTGGCGCTCGTTCAAAATCACCAACGTACTGCTCGTACATATCAACCGTGTGCCGAAACCAAGCGGCCCAAGTCTGGAACGTTTCCTCATCTCGGACCAGTGGCTCCACAACATACACATCTTCACCTCTCCCCGTAGGCTTGATCTTTACTCCTGTGACCCTAGACCTAACGATAGGGAAACCAAAGATGACAGATGCAGCAAAGCAGTAACCACTTATCTGGTGTGACAACTCCCATTTGGCACGCCATCCTGCATCAAGCCGCGACGCCGTTTTATTCTCATCCATAACAGGCGCGTTCCTGAATTTAACATGGTGGACAAGACCATCAACAGTTCCAATATATCTGATCTCTTTCCCGTCTTCAAACGTGACAACCACATCAAAAACCTGCTCAATGCCCACAAAACTGCGTGGGTCTTCATCATCCTCCACGTAGATGGGCCAATTCTCCATCTTCGGTAGACACTCATCCACATAACATATCGTAGCGAGTTGCATATTTTCCATCGTCCGTATTTGGTCATCTGGGTTATCCACAAAGCCTGACGATTGGAGTATGGCGAAGTTCAGTTCCAGTAGATGTTCCCTTGCGTCTTGCATCTTGAACCCGCGAGGACTCATCCCCTTAACTTGATCCAAACAATCATGCCATCTCTTGTACTTGAATATCCGCTCTCCTGTGTACATGGCATGCTTCATCTTCTGATCTATGTGATACAGTTGCCATATCCTAGTCGTCGCGAACACCTGATGCATTACCTCGCCTGCCTCTAGCGCCATGGATCGGGCGTTGCTGTCGTATCTTCGTTGGCTGGATATGACGCCCCACATCGGGCATTGGTTCACGGACTCCAGGCGGGAGTTCGAGTACGCCTTCAGCGTCTTCTTCTGCTGGTCTGTCGTCTTCTTGATCGAGATCACCTCGAACTTCTTCAGTCCTGTTGTCTCGTTGCCATTCGGAGTCTCCTCCATCTGGTTCTGGATCATCTCGTGTGGCAACCCCGTTCCTGTTGATCGCCGAGTAGGCATTGTAGTATCTCCTTATCTCTGTCATAGAACCCAGGATCACTTCCACAAAACGATCTATGTTCTTTAGCGCAGGCGGCAGTGATTTCAACAGTGCCTGTTCGGCTTCAGCGAACTCGGCCTCTTCCTCTTCCTCGAAGAACCGACCATCATCTGTTAGATATCCTGATGTCTTCTTCATTGTGTGACTCACACGGTTAGTGTTTCTCTGGCTTGTTCACAACACTCTCAACGTCAACGCCATCAACGTTCTGGCCACGGGCCAACTGCTGCATTCGCCTATTGTTAGCTTCACTCAACTCGACAAATCCTTGCATCGAGTTGGCCATAGACAGGACCACCTTCGCCGTCTCCTCGTTGCTCTTGAGTACATCGCCAAGTCGCTCATAGAGCATGGCAAAGAAGTACTTAACTTGAGGGTCCATGTCGGTCTTATTGAGTTCACGCATGAATTCGTTGAATGTTGCACTAGCCATCTTTCTGCTCTCCTTGCTTGGCTTCAACAACGCCCTCGACTAGCTTTCGCATGTACTGTGACTTTGACATACCGGCCTTCTTACATACTGCTTCAAACGCAGCGAATATGTCCATCGGCAATTCTGTAGTCACGTTTCGCTTTAGGCTATTGGTCTTCTCTCGATGTGTCACTGGCATCTATTCCTCCTCTACATCCTCGTACTCTTCACCTGTCGTATCGAATTCATGCTTCAGCTGCTCTATCTTAGCGAGCCTCTCAGTCACCTTAATCTCAGCGGCCTCTAGCTTGTCTATCTCCTTCTCTAGCATATCCAGTTCACGTTGTATCCTATCACCAAGCTTGGTCTGCCTAAGCTCTACCTTCCTATTCTTGGTCTGGAAGAACTCAAGTGTGGCAACCATACGCTTGGCTCTAACTGTCTCCAGATATGCTTCAACCTCATCGCGACTGAGGTCATCCAGTGTCGGCATGAGTACTAACTTAGGCATTGTGTGACTCACACAGGTTTGAAGCCAGTCAACTCTTTATGTGCATTAACATCATATGTGAGATAGTGCTTATCGTTAGAACAATCCACATACAACGCCCCATCGTTAGGGTCCTGCTTAACCTCCAACACCTCACCTTTGTGTAGACAAACCCCTGCGTGCATATTGGTCTCCAAGACTTCCAACTTATCGCCCAGCTTTACGTTCTGGTAGTTCATGGCTCATTCCTTTCCTGCATATGGGATCAACTTCTTTTTCTGTTTGTTGTAGCCGTCCCTAAAGTTAGCGACACTGCCCAACTTACCCCTTCTAGCGACACCTGACTTCGCCATCTTACTGTAGATATAGCTTTTGCTTATACCCCACTTTACGGCTATGTCCTTTGTCCTCATGCCAGCGATATAGTCCCTCAACGCGCATTCATACGTTTCCTTCGATACCCTATCCTCTCTCCTACGATTGCGTGTCATCTCAACGCTCCAATATCTTCACAGTCCTTCGGGCGCTCTTCGGCACCTTGGCCTTCTCTATAAAATCCATCGCAATAGGGACAGGCACCTTGAACTTAGACTGAGCCAAACTACTGGCCAATGTCGGCTCATCAAAGTACCTCACCTTAGCTGATACGTTTACAGTACATACAAACTTAGGGCTCTCACCCAGGGTAAAGTCACCAGCCTCCTCCTCATCTTTTGGGTTCTTGACAATGCCCTCTTTGACCATCCTATTGAATGCGGCCTCTTTAGCCTTATCGGCTAGCTTCTCGACCGTATCCCAAAAGAAGAAACTGCCAAGCTCTAGACCAGTATTCGATCGATCAACTTTCTGGGTCTCCACTAGAAACTTTTGGAACTGCTTCGCCAACTCGTTCGTTATCGCTACCTTGAAGCTCATCGCTATCTCCATCAATAGGACACCCAGGGACCTTACACACAGGAGGCTTAGTCCTTACATCACACATAGGGCATTCTGTGTGACTCACACGGCCTAAGAACATCCCAAGCGCATCATGTAGAGCCTTAGCCTTATCCATTACCTTCGTTACGTTCTTCCTAAAGTACATATTCTCGTTTTCGTAATCACTAATGGCTAGCTCTATTGTACTAAATCTATTCTTACATCCAAGACACTCCCGCCGACGACGAATGCATCCATTCATCGTCGGGCGGGAGTCTGTGACCTTAGTGGCCATATCGCCACAACTGGGACAAGGCAACTTCATTTAGAAGAACGCCTTGATCTTCTTAGGTGCATCCTTCGATGGCGTGTTGGATACTGCATAGGACAACTTGCCCCACTTATGCCCAACAACAATAGACTGCTCACTTACATCAATCTTCAACTTCTCCCCTGCAACCTTCTTGAACGCTGCATCGAAAGCATCTCGTGCCTTGTTGGCGGTATCCTGGGCAGTACGATACGCCTTATGCAACTTAGCTAACGGCGCAGACAAGTCATCTGTATCTACATCAGTCCAATCGAGGTTCTCTTTTGTCTTAAATGCCATGGGATAGTCCCTTCTAAGGTTTGACACAACTCGTTAATTTTTTTTTCGCGTGTGACTCACACAGTCCAGGTCGGGGGGAGGTGTTGGGGAACCTTATGTGGGATACGAGCCTCCCCCCTTCCATCGACGGACCATTACAGCCCGTTTTGCATGATATGTCTCCTCTGTTGTCCTGAGTTCTTTGATCTCACACTCTACATCACGATGCTATCACTTTATGATAGCACTGTCAAGCCCCTGTCACAATGCCGTCACAATTCAATTTCCCATCCAAACAAGTTCGTCCCGCCTATCAAACCCTGTCATTTTGGCCAACCTATCAGCATATTGTCTAGCGCCTCCAGGGTCAGTGCTTGAATTCAACATGAACCTGTCTACCTCCTTTCCTGTATCTAAATCGAATGCTACCAATTCTATGGCCCACACTATCGGCCCGTGCGACAACGCTATCTTGAACTCCATCTGATCCACCTATCATCCAATCTTCCATCCTTGGGTGGCCTCCCATTCCTTATGATCGCGCGCCTCCTGTGAGATCATGTCATCAATCTCTGCCTTCTTGGCTATGGCCAGCACCTCCGTAACCTTGTGATAAATGAACCATAGAATGACCACTTGTCCGAGCCCTATGGCTATGATCATGAGGAACAACGCATCATGTCTAGTCATCGCTTAACTCCCAGGACAGTGTGAAATCGTCATGGAAAGTACTATCGCCACACCCGTTAGCAGCCCTAGTATCTCCCAGTAGTATTTCACATCACACCTCCACTAGACGCACAGCAACAGGACAATCATTATCGAAGCATATCTGCATCCACAGACCAGACGCCCTGACAGCATCCTCCATGCTTTCAAAGCGCTTCTTAGTACGCCTCCATGTAGTCCTACCCCACTTGCCATCACACGACGCATACTCAAACGTATACCTGACTACCTTATTTGTCTTGTCCCCATCTGGAGTTATCACGCCAAAATGCTTGTTCGTGTTTGGGTTGATCATTTGACACTCCCTTTGTGTGACTCGCTGCTAACGAATGTCTTCGTGACTCTGTGTGACTCACACGCTGTTTGCACTTCTCTTCTGCTCTACAGTAGTACTTATGATCAGTCGTCGCCTTGAAGTTGCTCCTGACTAATGAGCCATAGCCGCACTTATAACAATTCATGACGCCCATGGCTCTAGTCCCTCCACCTGTTGAACTCTTCTAACGCCTCATCCAAATTCTTGAAGCGCTTACCCCAATGATGCGCCCTGTCATCTGACTCTTCTAGTGGAGGCGCCCACATGTCAACCTCAAACACGCCAATGGCATCACTTTCTGCTATTGTACACTGATAACCATCCTTACGAATGAACGATCTATTTACTTCAGGTATATCTCTAAACTGGAGCTTAGGCATAGTCACCTCCACCCATAGAATAGGAACAATATCATACAAGCCACGATAAGGCCCATGATGATATCCCACACCAACTTACCCTCGCTATTGTCCATTGATTATCTCCACACTTTTGCCCCATACACACCTTTCACCCAACTCTTTCATTCCAATCCATCCATTCACATACAAGGCGCCACTCCTATCCAGATACACCTCTAAATCCTCATCTGAACACGCCCTGAGTATCTCTACAAACTCCTTCCTCCTTGCACTACTACCTTCTAACTTTAACAACTTAATCAACACAACGAACGCGTACTCTAGGCTCCTTCTACTGTGTGACTCACACGCTGCCTCTATGTGTGTCCTGAGACGCATAAACAGATCATTACGTCGCCTCTCCTGCTCTGTCCTGAGAGATACCATGGCGGTCAGCCTCCTGCCCCTGATGTGAGTAGGAAAGATATCACATAAAGTAGGGTCGTGTCAAGTGGCACAAAACTACGGGGTGGCCTAATCGCCACCCCGTGTGACTCACACTCTAAAGCTTAGCGTCGATTGCATCCCGAACGCTTTGCAGTATCTCGGTCTGCTTTTCGTTAGGCTTGTCGATCTTATTCACAAAGCTAATGAAAGACTTAGCGATGTCAGCCATGGCAGCAGTAGGATTAGCGAGTGCCCTAGCGTTGCCTCTGGTGTTGCTTCCCCTATGCACTGTCTTGCCGTGCTTTTCGGCAGCCTTGGCCGCAACAGCAGTGAAACTAGGCTTTTCTGTCAGTTTCACTTGCTTGTCGCCTGTGCCTACCATCTGCTTTTCATTCAACAAAATGCTAGGCTGGCCAAACTGTGCCTTGATGGCAGGACCAGTAAGCATCAAGGTACCTGCCTTTTCGTCATACTTCCCATTAATCTTATCCTCAATCATGCCGCAAGCCACTTGCGCGCAACGCTTAAGGCTATGCAGGAAGTTAGTCCGCACTGTACTCTTGCGCTTGCCTTCTGGTGTGTCCTTTTCCTCCTTAGTACTCAACACCATAGGAGCAACATCCTTAGACCACGCAACCCTTTTCGCTTCCTGTGGTGTGCCTGCATTCAACACTTGCACCTCCTTAAAGCCTAGGCACAAGCCAAGCACATCATTCAAATAAGCCGCTTGCTGGGCGCCTTCCTTGCCAAGGAATGACACTGACAAGTCAATACTCTTATCTGCCCGTGCAGCCTTGACAATGCCCATAGTCAGCTTAGACATCAGATCGTACCTTTTCGCATCGACTTGCCGTAGCGCTGAATTGGCCTGTTCCTCAACTTGCTTAGCCTCGGACAAACCCTTGATAACCATAGGGCCAATGTCCTTACTGATTGCCGTTGCCTTAATCCTAGGAACAAGCGCAACACTTTCAGACACTTCACTGTCGCCTGACTTAACTTTTGCTTTCTTAGCCATAACCAATGCTCCCTTAGCGGGCTTGATTGCCCGTCACTGGCGCTGTGTGACTCACACAGCGCCAGAAACTGACAACCCTTACACAGACGTCAACTTAGGCCGCTTCTTTCCCCTGAATTCTGCGGTCTGGTTTCGTGTCTTCTTTCCCTGCCATCCCTTTTCCTTGACGCATTTGGTTCTGAACTCTTGCCAAGCCTTGGCGCCCTCACCCTTGGCAACGGCTTTTCTCGCCTCACTTGCTCTCCATTCACTGCCGCAGGCCTTGAGCGCTTCGCTGTAGGTTGTGTTAGCCTGACCGTAAGCAGCACCGATAGACGCCAGCGCAACAATCGAACCGAGAACGATTGAACGAAAGGAACGCATATCACTTCTCCCTTGATTTGGGCACTATCGCCCGCAATATGCCTATCTCTGACATAGGCACATTATGCGCGCTAGGCTCCTAACTCACTTGCCGGATCGAAATCTCTAGGCCACACAATCACATCGTTACGCTCGACTATTCTATAGTTACCTCTTGGCCTATTCGCTAGACACGTCTCGTATGCCTCTTTCGCATCTTCTAGCGTCAAGTATGGACTGCTATCGTACCATTGCAAGTCCACACTCCTATACTGTAGCCAGTATCTTGGAACCATCGGAGTCATTTCCTTCTCCCTTCGTTTCCAACAATCATGTTGTCGCATATCCATTTTGCATTTGCAATCTCTTTTCGTGTGACTCACACACTTTTCGATCACGTTATTGTGATCAGACACCTCTTTACATTCTCTGTCAACTACTATCTTCGCCTCTGGAACTCACATAGCGGCACTTCGATCTCATATGTTGCCTACGCGATCTCACATATCCTCTATTCGATCTCATGAATTTCTCTCAATTTTATCAATCGATCTCACCAATTCGCTACGCGATCTCACGTAGCGCCTAACCGATCTCACGAGGCATCTACTTTAATCCTATGCGATCTCACTAGATATTTGCATATGCAACAATCGATCTCATGTAGCGCTCTTTCGATCTCACCAAAACCGCTAACTTTTTATCTTGGTCAACATCCCGAGCCGCAGGCACGGAATGTTGCCCATTGCTATCACCTCTCTTGACTCCTAGCGATTGTTGTGTGAGTCACACACTTTCACTTAGGGAATAGTGCTATCACCAGGCGTGAAAGACTTATACTGATAGCAAAGTGATGCGCCTCGCCTATGATAATTATCACCAATCAATTAACGCGCAGTGATTATGCTCGGAGTTAATGTGTATCAATTCTCTTTCACTTCTAGTCGCGTGCCTTTGGCGCATAGTGAATTGACTCTAAGTACAATCAAATACAACCCCCGATATCCCCCCTTATCCACAACTTGGTAGAATGGTAGGGTTGACTTGCCGGGGGGCTCGCGAAGCGAGACGTGCCACGATCGGTTTTAATCGTTCACGTTTTCGTGATGGGTTCGTGATCGGTCCAGTGCACTACTATTGTAAGGCTTGACTGTGTGACTCACACGCTCTAGACTCGATCCATGCCAAGCTGAGTGATGACCTGTACCATTACTTCAGCCCCCCAACGGCATTAGCCCGTCTCCTCTCCATCGCAAGGTCGAGAGGGACGGGCTTTTTCTGTGTGAGTCACACGCCAGCGGCAATGTGAGAGGGGTATGGTCAGATTGTAGGTGATATGGGCCTATATCCGCGCCTTCGGCGGTACGGATAGAGGCCCAAGAGGAGAGAGTGCGGCTTTGGAGGTAACGTGGAACGTTATGGGATGTCAATCAGCGCCAGAACGATACTGAGATTAGTGCTGCGGCCTCTATAAGGGCTACATACATCCACCAACGATGTACTGATTGCTTTAAAACGCAGGCAGACTCTATCATTAGCTCGTCAAGGTCTCGTGGTTGTCGATTATCTTCCTTCCAGCGAGGTACTGCCCACTCTAAATGCTCTGCCAGTGTGATGGGATCGCGCTTTTTGATGATTGGGTCGTACATTTTATCTCCTCCTGTCTAGGTATAGGCCGACGATCATCACTAAAATAAGAAATGCGCCGAGAAGTAGGAAGATATCCTGTGCGTATTCGATCATCTGCGCACCGCAACCGGAAGTTGTGGCTCGATTGTGGGCATAACGTAGTCTTCAGGGGGATAGAACCACCATAAATCGAGCCTGACGTCGTGTTCGAAGGTGCCGGGGCGTCTTTGATTGTGGTATTCGAAGAATTGTAAGAGTTGTGGACATTCTCGGACCTGTTGGTCCGAGATATATAGCTTATTTCGGCGTTGATGGAAGGGTATGAACGTCATTAGGCCGCACTCCTATGTGACTCACACGATATATGGGTGAATGTTGTGCTTGCGCACACCATCCACAGCCCCCCATCACGCGGTATATGGCCCTCCGGGGAACGAAGATAGATAATAACAGGGTTTTTACCACCTGTCAAGTAAAAAATTCGAGCCATATGTGATGGTGTGTGACTCACACAGCGCCATTGACAGGGATTGGGTAAAGTGGTAAGGTGGTTGCGTTCGATGGGCGGGCCGCACTCACCCATCGGGAGCAGAGATCGAGATGACACATCGACGGGTCCCCAAAGAAACCGTGGCTGGATTACTGGCCGTCTCTGTAAGGGGTGTGGCAGAAATGTCACACCCCGACCATTTAGATTTAGTGTGTGACTCACACAGGAGAAGATCATGTCAGTTGCAACAGCTACAGTTAAGGGTGGGTTCTGGCCCACTAATGGCGTGACTAGTCTACCGTCAATGAGTGGTAAGGGTCAGCGTCGTCGTGTGGCGTTGTCTTTGGATGGCAAGGGTACGTTTGCTTTGCGTGAGATCGTGCGTACGTTGGATGGTGCCGCTCCAGGCACGACAGCAACAAAGACATTTGCGAGGGTTGAAGCCAATGTGGAGTTGGGCGGAAAGAGAGTGGTGGAGACTGAGACGCTTGTCAATCGTGCGACGACGGCGGCAGATGTTACGGAGACGAAAGCAGACCTCTTCTCGCTCAGTGCAAGAACGACGAAGGCTGCACAGTTGAACAAGAACCTTAATCCATTGGGTTCTCCAGGAATGTTCTAGCGTCGACCTCTTCTCGTTCCTCCCTTGGAGGTTGGCGTGAAGGCGGCCGCAGTATCTTGGTAGCCGGTGCTGTGGCCGCCACTATAGGAGCAGTGATATGAAGAAGACTGTAAAGAAGAAGGCACAACCAAAGGTTGCATCGAAGAGTTTGGCTAGACCAGGTGATCCTTATGTCGCACCAGATCAGTCCGTGGTTCCTCCCGAGCCTATTAATCGTACCAAGGTACCGACGGGCACTCAGACTATCGATCCGGAAACGTTTAAGCCTGCGGAACGTCGCACGCTCAAAGATTTGCCGGCGTCGGTCCATCAAGTTAATGGAGTTGCATGCATTTTTATGTACACGATGTTAGGCATTGGTGATCGTGAGATTGCTGGTGCATTGAAGATTAGTCTAGAAGAAGTGCGAGGCATTAGGAAACATAGTGCATACATTGAGTGCTTCAATACTGTGGTCGGTACGTTTATTGATGCGAACTCCGATCATATCCATTCACGTATCGCGGCGTACAGTCATGGCGCGTTGTCGCAGATTGCGAAGACGGCGTTCTTTGGTAGTAAGGAGAATTTGAAGCTACGGGCCAGTCAAGATTTGATGGATCGTGCAGGGCATCAGCGTAAGGATGCGAACGTGCGCGGCGATGGTATTATGAATGAGTTGCGGATTATTGTTGTTGAGGGTGAAGGTAAGGTGAATATTAGTATGAATGGAGGAGGCGATGCCTAGGAATGACCCACGCGATATCGCCATTGCCAACGCTGTGAACAAGTATAAAGCTGGTGCTTTGCAGCAGTATGCAGGTAAGCGATATAGTAAGACGGGTGAACCTAGGACGCAGGGCGAGACTGTGAAGAAGCAGGATCAAGCCATTGCCATTGCGTTAAGTCAGTTAGGTGAAGGGCGCAAGGCGAAGCAAGCACGGACACGAAAGAGGGTAGTACCTGGATCGACTGCGGCTGCGAGGAAGAAGCCACTGTTACCGGGTGGTGGTGTTGGTGGTTGGTAGTTGTGTGACTCACACAGGAGATTGATATGCCTACGAGCGGAACTCCTTGGCAAGATCGAAGCTTGAATGGCCCCACAGCGTGGGGACCTCTTCAGATTTATACGACGTATAATAGGACAACGGCTGCTCCGCCGAATGCAGCGTTAGTGTCGCAGTATGCTGGCGAGCGTGTGCTGGATACGAGCACTGGCATTTTGTATCAAGCGCTTATAGCGAACGTGAATAATTCGTGGCAAGTAGCTGCGATTGCTAAGCATTCCGGTGCTTAGTGCCAACTTATAAACTTGAACGTGGATCGTGTCAGTGGAACTTCCAGGAGAGTCGTGCGAAGATTGAAATCTTTGCAGGTTCTTATGGCAATGGGAAGTCCACTGGCCTGATTGTTAAGACGTTGAAGGTCGCCCAGTTATATCCGGGTGCCCTTATTCTTATGGCACGTTCGAGTTATCCCAAGTTGAATGATACATTACGTCGTGACTTTCTTAGGTGGTGTCCTAGGAAATGGATAAAGAGAAGGCCAACGAAGGATGACAATTCTTGTTATCTTACTAATGGCACCGTTATTCATTTTCGCTACGTGGCTCAACGCGGCAAGATGACAGAGGATGGTTCGACTACTAGTAACTTGTTGAGTGCCTCTTATGATTGCATCGTTGTCGATCAGATAGAAGATCCTGAAATTCAGCACAAAGATTTCCTTGATCTTATTGGCCGTCTACGTGGCAGTACGCCATTTAGAGAAGTCGATGGGATGACTGACGATGATATACTAAGTTGGCCTGCGAGTGGGCCACGTATTTTCATGATAGGTTGTAATCCAACACGCAATTGGTTTTATAGAGAGATTGTTGCGCCTTGGCTAATGTGGCGAGATCGAAAGATATTCAGTGATAAGCTTCTTGTGGATGAGGAAACGAAGGCGCCGATTATTGAATTGTTTGAGAGTGATGTCTACGCCAATAAGGCTAATCTACCTCCTGATTACATTGCCACTATGGAGTCGTCGTACAGAGGACAAATGTACGATCGTTATGTGTTGGGTAAGTGGGCTGCGTATGAGGGACTAGTTCATCCAGATTTTGACACTGCGAAACATTGTTTGTCGCGTCAGGATGTAATGGATTATTTGGGTGAGTGTCGTCAGCGGAATGTTGTGATCAAAGCTTTGGAAGGTTACGACTTTGGCAACACATCTCCTAGTGTGTATCTACTTTCGTTTGTTGATGATGTAGGGAGGGTAATAATCTGCGATGGTTTCTATGAGCCGAACTTTAACTACGATCTTCAACCGCAAAGGATATTTGAAATTCGAATGCGATACATGGGTTTTATGGAATTCGAAGACGATATTATTGCCGATCCCGCTATATTTAGAAAACAGGTGGTGGCTAAACGGCAGACTGGTGTTAGCGTGGCCCAGTTGTTCAGGGAACTCAACCTTAATATGCGAGCAGGAATGAGTGATGTTGGTATTGGTATAGCTAAAGTCAACGCATATCTTGCCGACAAGATGGGTGCTCGTCATCTGTTGACTGGTGAGGCTGCTGGCCCTATGCTATACGTGGTCGATGATCTATCTTGGTTCGAAAACGAGATCACCAATTACTACTGGAAGAAAAATCCGTTTGGTGAGCAGATTGACGAACCACAAGAACATAACGATCACGCGATGACTGCTGCGAAATATATGTTCTCGTATCTACCAGAGCCATCGCAGATTGTTGTGCCTGCCGATAAGTTGCCTCCGGATTGGATGTACTGGCAAGAAATGGATCGCGATGACTATATGGCGGCAATTAACAATCGCTATCAGTAGTCGTGATTGGACTTGTATTCTACCACCCGGCCATGTTGGTCCGTGTGTGAGTCACACAACGAGGAGAGTGAAATGTCCAAAGCCCCACGCAATCAGATTATGGGCGGATCGGTTCCTGGTCGCGAAAGCGATGACGATGATGTTCCTCCGGGCCACAGCCCTGATACAGTGCCGGATAGTTTTGGAGAGGCACATGAAAAGGAAGAGGCGGATCATGCGGCTTTGAAGGAGCCGCTGGACCCTCCGAAGCGATATAAGCTTTTGAGTGCTGATGCTACGATCGATGGCCAGAAGTACTCAACGCACTTTCCAGACCATGGTGGTCACTATGGTATCTTTGTCTTTACCGATAAGCAGGCTTCCGCTGTTGAGGCGCAGGGGTGGCAGATCGTTGAGTTAGGTGGTGAAGATGACTTTTCCGTTCATCCAGAACTTGAACAGGAAGAGAAGAATGAGGAGGCAAGTAGGCATAAGGCGCCCCCGAAGAAGGTAGACAACAAGGGGTTCTAGATGCCGTGGATCTCCGACACGACGATCCAACTATACCGGGACCTTAACGCGTCGCTGTCCCAGGTGGCGGTAACTGTTATACAGTTGCCGCGAATACTTAGACGCATCCAACAGGAGCTACTTGAAATGGCAAAGAGTAATGCACAGGTTCTCGATGAGGTGCGGCAGACTCGTGGTTTCGTGGCGAGTTTGATCGCGTCTCAAGAGGCACTTCGTCAGGCAGTGAAAGACGCACTCGCCAGTCACGAAGTGGATCAGGAAGTTTCGGACGAAGTTGACAAGTTGTTCGATGAGGCGAAGGCTGGTGCTACGTCGACTGCTGGAGCCATCGTGGCCAATCCTACGCCGGCTGATCCGGTGCCGCCTCCGACCCCGCCCGGTGGTTAATATCGTTTAACAAGGGAGAATTTCAATGGACGCGCGTTTGCAGGCTGCGAAGGCTATTATCGACATGGAAGCTCGTCGTGATAGTCGTGGACATTTGGCCATTTACGCCCTACCCCCGAATGATGGAGGTGGAAAATTCGAGGTGGCAGGTATCAACGAAAAATACAATCCAGCCGAATGCGCGCGTCTTATTGAATTGATCCATGCCAAGAAATTTGATGAGGCTGAGGCTTATGCGCAAGAAGTAATTGCGCGAGACACAGACGGTGCTGAACTCTGGCATTTGAAAGCCATTAAGTTCGGTGAGGATGGTGAAACTTTAGGTGATCCCGGTGTGCAATTCTTTTTGCGCGATAGTATCTTTAATCGTGGCCTACATGGTGCTGCTCGTATTTTGCAGCTTGCTGTGGGAGTTGACGATGACGGCATTGTTGGGCCTGTTACTTGTAAGGCTGTTGAGGAGCGTGAGCCGACGGCACTTCTTAAATCGTTGCGTGAGTCTAGAGAATTTTATGAGCGTCACGTTGTTGGTTATCGCGCGAACTTCTGGAAGGGGTTGGTCAATCGATGGAATAAGGTCTTGAAGATCGCACAAAATATGGATCAAGGCGATACACGGATCGTGTGAGTCACACACTGAGGAGGTTACCATGGCAACAGCAAGTCCAGTGCCTGCGCTCTCTCAACAAAATCAACAGTTGATTGCGCAGATGATTTCTATCTTTGGAATGGTCGCAGCAACGCTTGGGTGGGCACCTGCTGAGACAATCCAAGGCATTACTACGAACCTGCTTGCAGGGATTGGGCCGATTGCAACAGCAGTTGGCTTGATTTGGTCTTTGCTTGCGAGTCGCAAAAATTCAATCGTGTCTGAGGTTGCTGCAATGCCTGAAGTGCGTGCGGTTGTAACTGAGCCAACGCATGAAGGGCGAGAACTTGCAAATTCAAGTGCTACGCCAAGTAATGTTGTTGTCGCTCGGCCAGAGGGTACGCCGGTTCCACCTCCACCGTTACATCCATAGAAAGGGGCAAGGGTATGAAAATCACTCACTCGTTTTTATTGGCAACGGCGTTGACTATGCCGTTGACTAACTGTGCGCAGCTACAAACTGCGTTCGAAGTCGCCAACTTCTCAACAGCAAGTGTCGCTAATCCTGTGACACCGCAGATGCTCGATAACCTTGAAAATGCAGCGATTGTGGTATTTGCTGGTCTCAACGCTTATCGGCAGTCTTGTGTTCAAAAGGTGATCCCACAAGAATGCAGGACCATTATTAAGCAGATGCAAGTGTACACGCGGCAAATTCCTCCGCTGTTGACACAATTGCGCGCATTTGTACGCAACAACGATCAAGTGAACGCTGTGATTGTCTACAACTCAGTCGCCAATTTGGTAGCTTCGTTGAAGACGACAGCGACGCAGAACAATGTGAGGGTGTGATGGACGTAATGGCCGTTCTTGCGATTGTGAATAAGGTCATCCTTGTCGCAAACACACTCATTCAGGCCGGTCAGTCTGCTGAGCCTGCGATTACTGCACTGATCAACTTTGCGAAGGGTGTCAAGAAGGGTCCTATTACGCCTGAGCAGGTTGCGAAGACTGATGCAATCCTGGATGCGTTGCTTGCTCAATTCAACGAAGAGCTTCCAGAGTAACCGTGTGAGTCACACACCATGACCGACACATTGACTGGCTCACGTCAGTATGATGACTTGCTCGATTACGATGACGAGCTTACAACGAAGGCGCGTCCTCGTGAAAGTAAGGATGTACAGCCTCCGTTCCAGATTTATGAGGGGAGTCGCATTGCTGTCGGTAAAGCGTTTGGCACGATGTGCAAACGTAAGATTGATGCAGCAAAAGTGGCCTATGATGCCGTAAATGCCGTTACTGAGGAGGTATTTCGCTATTACAATCATCACCACGGAAAGATAAATAATACGCCCAGAGGCGTTTTTAAGCGTGGGGACGCTTCTGAGAACGTTATCTTCAGTAACCTCAATGTGATGCTTCCGGCCGTTTATAGCAAAAACCCCGATATTACGTGTTCTACGACAGATGAGGGTGATGAGGATTTTCTGCAAACTTTGGAGGCACTGATAAATGCCTTGTTTAAGCGAAAAGATGGTCTTAATGCCAAGCCGCGAATTAAGAAAGGCGCTGGCATGGGACTACTCACAAACCTCGGCATTATTAAGCTTAATTTCACGCAGAAGTCCGACTCTCGTGAAGTCGCCATGCGTGAAATGGAACGTATTACTACCGAACTCGGTAAAGCCAAAAAGCAACAGGACGTTGATCGATTATACGGTGAATTGGAAGCTCTCGAACGTAACATGGAAGTCCTTGAGCCCAGTGGCTTTGGGCTGTCGAACGTCCTCCCGCATCGACTCATTGTTGACCCTTATGCTGAGCAGTCAGATGGCATGGACGCTGGATGGATGGCGGAGGAGGTATATCTCTCTACGGCTTATTTGACTGCGCGTTTTACGTCGCCCGATGAAGAAGACGATCCAGACGATACCAATCGAAAGTTGATCTACAAGCCTACGCATAAGGCTCGTTTTGTTGTAGGTGAGGGGGGACAACGTGATGATGGACTCGGTTTGGTTATGGACTCAATTGATAAGACTGGAAACGAGCCTACTTCTTTTACTGAGGATGAACGAACAGCTTATATTAATATGTATTATACTAAGTGTTTTTATTATTGGGATAAACCAACGCGCCGATTGATGTTGTTTCATTCTGGTGATTGGACGTGGCCGATTTGGGTATGGGACGATCCTTTGGGCCTCACACGGTTCTATCCATACTTTATCATATCGTTTGTTATGAGTACTGGAGGCACCGTTAGCGTTGGCGAGACAGCTTACATCTTGGATCATCAGGACGAAGTAAACGACATAGCGCGGCAAAAGAGTCGTATTCGTCGCTCTGTCTTCGATTACTTCTTCTATAACTCCAGTAAGTTCAAGAAGGATGAAGTTGAGAAGTTCATTCGTGTGTTGCGCGGTGAGACGTCGAGAGGCAAACATGCGATTGGTGTTGACGCAGGTGAAATGAAGATATCTGACGTCTTCGAAGCGCTGAAGCCTCCGTCAGCGGAACATGAGAAGCTTTTCGATAGTGAACCTACGCTAGCCTCGATTAATCGCATTACGAATACCAGTGATGCTTTGCGTGGCGTTCAGTTCAAGACAAATACGACTGAAGATGCTGTTCAGTCCTATATGGAGTCGTTGAAGCTCAGTGTAGGCGCTAAGGTCGATGTGATTGAGGATGTTGTCGCTGATATTGCGTTAGCTGTTGCAGAAGTAGCTGTTCAGTTTATGGATGAGCAAGACGTGGAGAACGTTGTAGGGCCTTATCTTGCGCAGTTTTGGCAACAAATGACTGTGAGTGAGTTCCATGCGAACTATGACGTTGAATTGGTTGCAGGGAGCATGGAGAAGCCTACAAGCATCTTTAAGAAGAAGGAGGCTGTTGACGTTACTACGGCGGTTGGCCAGTTTGCGTCAGCAGCACCAGGATCGACGCTTACAATTATGCTCAAGGTTCTCTCCAAGGCGTTTACTGAGATCGTTATCAAGCCAGAGGATTGGGCAGCGCTCAAACAGGAAATTCAAGCGAACCTTCAGAGGGGTGTGAGTACAGGGGGTGGACAACCGCAGCCTGGAGGACAGCAGCCGCAACCAGCAAATGGTCAGGCTGGTGGTATTCAAATGGATCAGAATGGAGGTGGCGACATTCGGCAAAAGGCTCTGCAATTGCCTGATGCTGTGAAACAGAAGGTAATGCAATTGAAGCAACAAGGTGCATCTGACGATCAGATACGCCAGTTTGTCACGCAACAAGTTCAGACAAATCAAAACCCTGCCAATGGTGGTGGGCGACAAGGGACACAGACAAATGGCTCCGCGCAGCAGCAACTTCAATAGTGATGCTAATCAAGACCTCGTTTTCGACAACCTTGGACTCTCCCAACAAGATTTGGGAATGGGCGGTAACGAAGGTGATTTCAATGATCCTGGTGATGATGACGACGCTGGATTAGGAGATCAACAGGATGATTTGCAACTTGATGACGGTGACGATGATGGAGATAGTGATCCATTTGCGTTGCGTGATGATGATCTGCCTCAAGATCGCCGTGTGAGTCACACAGAAGGTGATCGCCGACAACAGCAGCAACAGCGGCGCGAGCCTCGGCCACTTCCAAAGGATGCAAAGGTCCGTCCAGACAAGAACGGCAATTTGCTCAATGAAAAGGGCGAAATCGTTGCTCGGGCGGGTCGTGAGGCTCGATATTACACAGCTAGGGAAAAGGCTAAAAAGGACTTGGTGTCGCGCGATAGCCAGCTTCGAGATACTGCGGGGCGTTTAGGTCGTGTTACGCAGATTGCGCGAGAGCTTAAGGCCACTGTTGACGGGTACGCTAATCAGTTTAAGGCCATTAAGGACATGGGATTTACTGCCGATGATCAAGTGGCAGCCATGAACTTGTTCTCTCAGATGAGAAAAGACCCGAAAGGGACCTTGACAAAGCTGTTGACTCGTGCAGCGGCAAATGGTATAACTGTAGATGGTCAATCAGGTCAGCCACAACAAGCGCAGATCGCAGATGTTGTTAAGGGCCTGTTAGATGAGCAACTGAAGCCGTTTAAAGAAAACCTGACTGCTAATCAAGAGCGTGAACGTGCGGAACAGCAACGACGCAATGATGCAGCGGCAGTGGATAATGAAGTTGGCCAGTTCTTTGGTCGTAACCCGGACGCTGTGCCCTACGCTCCGGTGTTTGCAAGGGTGTTACGTGACCCAGCTTTCTCTGGCATGTCGCTAGGTGAAATCTACGCACGTATCTTACAAAACCAGTCTAGGGGCGGTCGCCGTCCTTCGCTGCGTGATCCCGGTCGAAATGGCCGAACTCCCTCTCGTAGGGGAAGTCCACCGAATGGTCGATCTGCTCCGTTTAACGGCGGGACAGAAATCGCTAATGTGAACGAGACTTACGACTCGATCATCAATAGCGTGCTCGACGAAAACCGTGTGTGAGTCACACAGATAAAGGACGGGATACGCAATGCCAGCACTTGACACCCTAATACACTCCATGCTTGAGCGCAGCCGTGCGAAGCTCATCATGGCGTCAGCTATTTCCGGTACCGTGAGTGCCTATTTGCACGCCAAAAAGCGTGTGATCATTGAGGATGGTGGACCAGACATCACCAATCCTCTCATCGTCGGTCTGAACCCTAACGTCACCTCGATGCAGTACTATGATCAGGTGCCTGTTGACCAGACCAACGAATTCACGACCGTTGTATATGCGATGAGTCGTGTCGTGGGCACTATGATCATCTCGGATCAGGAAGAGGACGAAAACCAAGGTAGGTCGGTCATCTTCAAGATCCTCAAAGGTAAGATGATGGCGCTTAATGAGTCCATCTCTCGCCAGTTTGCTACTTACCATACCTCTGTGGGCACTGGTACTGATCCAAATGGCCTCGGCAACCTCATTCCTGCCGATCCAACGACAGGGACAATCGGAGGCATCAGCCTTGCAACCGAGTCTCAATGGCGTCCTTCGTCATACGCGTTCGCGACAACGCTTACGCCGGAGAATATCGAGGAAGCTTTCGATGACGTCCTCGAAATCGATCTCAACCGTGGCCAAACGACGGACAGCGAGGCGAAAGAAAAGCCCACCTGCATATTCGCAGGACGAAATATCTACCGCATGCATAAGGCTGCTGCGCGCGACAAGACTACTATTCAGCTCGGCGACACCGGCTTCGGTAAGAAACTTATCAATCTTGGCATCGTTGGAACGACGCACAATGGCGTCCCTCTTATGTTCGATGAGAAGCTTGCCGCCAACGACTTCTACATGATCAACGACTCGTATATGTCGTTGCACATCCTTCGCGGCGTCAACATGAAGATCAAGCAATTGGTCGCGCCGTGGAATACCGATGCAGTTGGTCGCCGTGTCGTTTGGGAAGGCCAGTTGTGCTCTTGGCGCAATTATCGGACCCATGCATATGGCACAAACGCCTAACCCTATCCTAAACCCTTAGCCTTATGGAGGGCTGAAATGGCAATCGGACCTATGATGCCGGGTACTCGTCTTTCCTTCGTCGTTGTGAAGTTGGACGGTACCCTCACGCGACAAATTACTACCTGGACCAAAAAGGAAGGTCTGGTCAAGAAAGAGATGCCAGTTCCTGCGGGAAATCTCGTGTACTTTCCGCGTGGACACGTCCTGCGGCTCTCTGATGAACAATTGGTTCACTACAACCTTAACAAGAAGCCGCGGATGATCAACTTGCAGGGCCTCCATGATCCGGAGAGTCCTGTTGGCAAGATGATGATGGCGCAAGATGATGCAACTCGTGCCAACGCCTACAACGATCTTGAACAGGCTGTGATGCACTTGGCCATTGCGAAAAGTGGCCCCGTGATTATGCCCGAGATGGTCAAGAAGATGCGTTTCGTGGAAGCGAAGGACTACACCACTAAAAACAAAGTTGCGTAGCGTGTGAGTCACACAACTCTATATAACTGTCCAACAGAAACAAGGATATAGAACATGACTTCTCGATTTAGACAGGCTCTCTTCCGTGGCGTCAATATGTACGTTCCTGGGATGCAGTATGCGTCTGACATGATCCATGGTCAGCCTACTCCATTCTCTCTTGGAACGCCGGCTGTGGAAGCGGCTGCGTCGCTAAATGCTGCAGCAGGATTGGCCAATGCCCTCGTGACATACGGCCTGAACCACGAAATCGACGCTAGGTATGGGCGTGGCATTCGTGTAGACTTCAGTGGTGTTCCTGGTACCAACGCGGTCATCAGGTTGCTTGGTGAAGATTATCTCGGTCAGCCAATCGTCAAGGACTTTACTGGTGCCGCTGCTGCCACAACGACGACTGCGAGTGGTGTCGTTATGTGGAAGCGTATCACTGGTGCGCGTGTGACAGTTGTAGCTTCCAACGCAGTGCAAATCCAAATCGGCACTTTGAAGCCGTTGGGGTTGCCCTACAAGGGTGTTGTGACGTGGGCACGTGAAAACAACGTAGATATCCTAACCGCTGCGGCACAAGCAGTTTGGACCCTTCCTGTTCTCACCGATCCTGCAACGCTTGCTACAGCCGAACCCCGTGGCGTTTACACTCCGATCGCTACCTTGAACGGCATTCTGGAAATCATCGTTGCGCTTGACGGTGACAACTCTGTGAATGCTGCTAACAACGGCGGTCTGCACGGCATTCGTCACTTCGCCGTCTAGGTCGTGTGAGTCACACAAGGGGCTGCTCCTATGTCAGCAACACTCCGAGTAATTGTTGATCAAGCTGAACAGTTGATCGGAGAAGTTGCTGGCGTGGGGGTGCAACAATACAGTGAAGATGTATTGTTTAGGCATGCGATACGTGGCTTCGACATGCTCTTTAAGAAGTATCATTGGCCCAACTATCGAAAATGGCAGACGGTGACGCTTGATGGAACAACAGGCGTCATTACTACAGATGCCTTTACTAACGTTTTAGACTTTGAAGACTTTATGAGCGTTCATCGTACCGGAGAGGCAACACCACTTCCGGTTCTTCCTAAGGGGCGCCCTCCAAGTACAGTTACTGGTTCCAGGGCTCTTTATTGGACTAGTATGCATGTTACAGATGCGAATTACGTTAATCGTAAACTGCAATTTTATCCTGCTACATCAGTTGGAGGCATCGAAGTTCAAGCTCGCATCTATCCCGTATCGTCGCCAGCAATCGACTGGGACTGGGAAGATACAATGTACCTCGATAAGAGCTTGTTGGTTTACGCAACGAGCTTTATGGCCCTTATCGCTAATGCACTCAATCCAGATGCAGCAAATACGTGTAAAAGCCTTATGGAAACGCAATACAACAACATTACGAATGGTCTAGCCGATACACCAATTGCGATTGAGCATAGTAATGCTGTTCCAGATCAATGGTACGTTCAGCCATGAGTGCAAAGCTCTTTGAGGTGCGTTTTGGGGCTGGTTCTAAGCTAAACCTAGTTCCTTTGACCATTCGTGGCTTCGGAGGAGGCTTGAATGCAGTCGACAACGACATCGAGATGGACCCTCGCTTCCAAAAGGTCCTTAACAATTTTAGGCGCACGCCAAAGGGTTCGCAGGTTATACGGTTCGGTTCCAATTGGTTCACAGACGTCAACAGTGTCTCCAATAGTCCGATCGTTGATGAGGTGTTCTTTTCAAACGCCATCATCTCCCCTCTTGAAAATGGTAACGTGGTTGCTACAGACGTTAATGGTGTTGATAGTATTATCTGGAGTGATGCTATCGCTGCTGCTCTGTTGGGTAGTCCTGATGGTTGGACTCCCGGTGTGGATAGTGTGGATTTTGTACCGTTTAAGAACAAACTTGTGATCCACAATGGAGTAGATAAGCCCATTTTCTTTACTGCTACACTCGTCGGTAACTATTTGCAAGATGAAGCGACTGGGAGCAATGTTAACGTTCCAATTGGTAAGTACGGATGCGTTGTTGGAAACTATCACTGCGTTGCCGGAATACCAGCAGCGCCAACTACAGTCTATGTTACAGCGAAAGGAACCATTGGTACTTTTCCTGGAGACCCTCCCCCGAATGACGCTATTAGCATTGACGTCGGCGCTTATGCCCCAGAGGGAGCGCCAGAAATTAGGGGAATTGCTGGCTTCCGTACATTCCTCATCGTTTTCTTCGAGAAGCAGTCCCTCCTAATCAAATTAGGCGTATATGACACAGAAGTTCCACCGAACCATACGCCGAGTTTCGACGACACGATGCCAGCGTTTGGCCTACTCGGACATCGTTGCATTGTCCCAGTTGGTACAGATTTGTTGTTTGCGGGTCCATCAGGTATCGCGAGTGCTAAGCGCAACTTGATATCTGGGCTCATTGATAGTACCCCGGTTAGTAGTAATATCGAGCCAGAATTCAGAACGCAGGTAGGCTTATTGACTGATGCAGAGTCGCTAAAATCGTGTTTCATGCTCTATGACGAGATTGGTCATGAGACAACATTGCATCTACCTAACGGAAATGGGTTCATACGGTGCTATAACGAGCAGTTACGTTATGACAGTTGGGGAACGTTTTCTGGACCAGCATATAGATCGGGTTGTGTTTCTTCCAAAGGAAGACGCTTCTTTTCCAGCGGTACGCGAATATTCGCTGGCGGTAATGGAATTTTCACCGGGGAGAATTACTATGCCGATCGCTTGAATGACCGTGATCGGGATTGGGTCTCTGGAACACCATACGTGATCGGCAACATCATTCGTGATCCGTTTGATGACTTGAGCTTTATCGCTATAGCTGATCATACGAGTGGTGCAGTGTCATTTGCGCAGGACCGAATAGATCAAGCGCTTACTCCAAAATGGGAAGCATATCTCGGCGAAGCAATTAACGTTGAGCTTGAAATGCCTTGGCTCGACGGCAAAGACCCAATGCAGTTGAAGGCCAATCGATACGTTGCCATGGCTACAAAGGGTACAGCAGAATTCACACTTTCAGTTTGGGTCGATAACTTGTATAAGGATGAATTTGGGGTCCTCCTTCATCCTGCTGCACTCGAGATGTTGTTCATAGGAAATGATGCGCCCGGTTTCGGTTTTGATGCTGGTCCTTACGGTGGCGGTAGGCGGTCTAATGATCCTCGTTTATTTCGCTTTCCAGTCAATTTTAAGTCAATCAAGCCCAAAATCACAGCGTCTGTTAGAAGCCCCTTAGAAATCGTGCACATCTCGTTCCTGTTCCTTCGCGGTAAGTATGGTAGATGAGTGTGTGAGTCACACAGATGACTGATTTTACTGCTCACTTTCGCTTTCCGATCCCTGATTTTACTCAGGAGCCTTGGCATGCCGAACTTCAAACAGCCCTCCGAGCTATCGATACGGCCCTTTATCAAGCCGTTCTCATTCAAAACGTTGGTAATTGGGCTAATTCTACTGTGTATGCTGTCGGCGCAATTGTTATCGATAGCGCTACTGGGCTTATGTATACTTGCGCTGTTGCAAACACTTCGTCAGCGGCACCGACGACTTTCGCGCAAGAGAGAGTTGCTCATCCTACATTTTGGAATGCAACCGCGAACATTCCTCAGCAACGTGGAACATGGACGACTGCTACTTCTTACATTCCTGGTGATTTTGTCGTCGATACTAATCGCTATGCCGTTTGTCTTGTTGCTCATGTTTCCGGAGTATTCAATACGGACTTGGCAGCTGGTCGATGGGTTGTTCTAGTTGATTTATCTGCTCTTGGCGTTGGCATTAATGCCACAGCTGAAGGAACCATTGCATCAGCAGCTACAACTAACATTGGTTCGGTAGCTGCAACACGCATAAACGTTACTGGTGTTACTGGCATCACTAGTTTTGGTGTCGTAGCAAACACCTACAAGATTTTGCGCTTCTCGGCAGCACTTACCATTACAGGATCGGCTGCTATTATCTTGATTGGCGGTGGTCCGCGCACGACTGCTGCTGGCGACATTATGTGGGTGGCGTCGGACGGTGTTGGCAATTGGCGCGAGTTGATGTTTAACGCCGCGTCGGGCATACCGCTTGCTGTGCCAAATGCTACTACGGCTACTCGTGGCATCATTGAAATAGCAACGCAAGGCGAGGTTGATTTAGGTACCGACCCTGATCGTGCAGTTGCTCCTGATACTTTAGCCGTGAGATTAGCGGCGTTATCGGTTACTATTCTTAGCACTATTCGTGATGGTGTTGGTGGTACCCTCGATACGTTGGCTGAAATTGCAACAGCTATTGGTTTTTTGGCACCAAAAGCCAATCCGACATTTACAGGTGTCTCTACCTTTGACCAGATCTCAGCTACAGGTTTGGCGAACTTAGCAGGTGGTACAACGCTTCCTGCTGGCGATATCAGTATGGCTGATTTGACGGCGGCTGCGAGTCCGTTTGAGCGACAACATTATCACATTCGGGAAGAGCAAACGAATGGTACGGATAGTGGTGCGTTGACGTCTGGTGCGTGGAATACGCGAGTGCTGAATACAGAAAAGGTAGACGATCTTGCTATCACGCCTTCTAGTAATCAGTTATCCTTAGCTGCTGGAACATGGCGAGTCAAGGCTGAAGCAGTAGCAAGTTTTCAAGGGAGCATGACGCGAAACGCTAACCAATTCCTGTCGCATAAATTACGCATCAGAAATATCACCGACGGGGCCACGCTGTTTACAGATATAGGACAGAGGTTCTTGCTCGAAGATGACGGTGGCGGCAATAATGAAACAGCCGATCTGACGCTTCTAGCTACATTGGACGGTACTTTTACCATTGCGGGTACTAAGACGATAGAGTTGCAAAGTTGGGTAGTCAATAGCATGGCAGGACCTACAACTAAAGGTGGACGTGCGATCAGTTCTGGTGAGACAGAAGTGTATGTCAACCTGAAGCTTTACAAAGTCGCGTAGCGTGTGAGTCACACAGATGACACTCTCGTATACTTTACATTTTAAGTTTGGTATCCCAGACTTTACGACTGGGCCATGGCACGCTGATTGGGAAGCGCTCGTCCGTAAAATAGATGAAATTTTGTACGAAGTCGCAGTAGCGAATAACGCAACTGTTTGGACAAATTCAACAGCGTACATCATTGGCAATATCGTAATCAGTCCTCAAGATGGAACGATGTGGATTGCGTCTGTGGCGCATACTAGTGCTGCATCGCCTACAACGTTCTCTGCCGATCGCCTTGCGCATCCCACGTTTTGGACATCGTTTGGTGTGGGTGGTGACCTTACAGCAATTGAGGCGTTGACTGGTACTGGTTTTCCTACACGTGTCGCTGATGACGTGTGGGCCTTACGCACTATGAGCATTACCGGTTCTGGCATTCTCATCTCAAATGGTAATGGTGTTGCGGGCAATCCTGTGCTTTCGCTTGACGGTGATTTACAGGCAATTTCGTTACTTGGAACTACAGGTATACCTGTTCGTACTGCTGCAGATACTTGGGCATTGCGTTTGACTGTTCAGCCGTTGGCAGGTATTACAATCACGAATGCCGATGGCGTTCTAGGCAACATAACGTTTGCTCTTGCGAATGACTTGAGTGCGCTCGAAGCATTGGCATCGTCGGGCTTCTCTGCTCGTACAGGCTCAGACACTTGGGCTATTCGGACACTTCAACAACCTGCTGCCGGTATCACAATTACCAATCCTGCCGGCACCGCTGGCGATCCGACTTTTGTGCTTGCGAATGACCTAGGAGCGATTGAGGCACTTAACAGTAATGCTCTTTTGGCACGTACTGGAACTGATACTTGGGCAGCACGTACAATCACGGGACCAGCCGCTGGCATTACTGTATCGAATGGCAGTGGTGTCGGGGGCAATCCCACACTTGCGCTCGCTAATGATTTATCGGCGCTCGAAGCTCTTGCGTCATCAGGCTTCTCGGCACGTACGGGAACTGACACATGGGCAATTCGGACGCTTGTGGCGCCTGCTGCTGGACTTACGATATCTAACAACGATGGCGTGGCAGGCAATCCAACGTTCGCGTTCGCCAATGATCTAGCAGCTATTGAAGCGCTTAATACTAATGGGATGCTCGCTCGTACCGGGACCGATACATGGGCTGCGCGAACAATTACAGGTACAGGCGCCGAGATTACTGTCACGAACGGTGATGGTGTTGGTGGCAATCCTACCCTCTCTCTCCCGACAGCATTGACGTTCACAGGAAAGACCGTTACGGACGGTACGTATGTCAACGATCTTCATACAGGCTATTCGCAATATGCTGAGATCGCGTCGCCTGCAAATCCCGCAGCAGACAATATTAGGGTGTTCGCGAAAGACGTTGCTGGTGTAACGCATCTATTTACACGCAATAGTGCTGGCGGCGAAGTTGATATGTCTGCTGCCGGTGGCGCTTCGTCGAGTGGATCTAGGGTACTACTGAATACATTAACGGCTGCGGGCTCTGCATCGCTGGCCGACACCACGAGCCTTACTGCTACTTACAAGCGCTATGAGATCGTATTTGAGGGATTAATCCACGCGACTGCGGGCGGCGCTTTCAGGTTTAGGGTCAACCAAGGTGGCGTCCAGACCACTGGCTATAAGGGTAGGAATATTCGAGGGACTACTAGCTCAGTATCAACGACAGAAATACCTCTTCAAGCAGGTGCTGTCGGTGAGACGACGGAGCCGGGACTTTCCGCTGTCTTATACATTGATAATCCAAGTGCATCAATCAAACACATGGTCTATGGAAACGGTGGAATAAATTCTAGTTCCGGCGGAGCCGGTACAGCAGAGACCTTGACATTTGGTGGATGGTTCGATACCGCCGGAGTTGTGACTGGCTTCGAAGTGACCAGTTCGGTAGGTAACATCACCAGCGGCGTGATCAAGGTCTTCGGAATTGTGAATTAGACAGGAGAAGAGAGATGGCAAAACATCACATGGCGACGTACGTAACCGTTCCCGAAGCGGAAGGTGAGAATGCTTTGCGTCAATTAGTTACCGAGCGTTTGGGGGGCGGTGATGGGATCACGGTCATAAGTTTGGACTTGGTAAATGGCCAATTGTGTGGTACATTTACACGTGATTGGGAAACGCCTGATCCTAAGCCTCCCAAGGCGCCCGTAGTCAAAAAGTAGCTGTGTGAGTCACACGGAGAACGAACATGTCTTGGCTTAGCGAATCATTCAGTCACAATGCGGCCGAAAACGCGGCTCGGGCTGAGGAACAAAAGCGCAAAGACGATGAGGCTAAGGCAGCTGCGGATGCCAAGGCCGCAAAGGAGGCTGCCGATGCCAAAGCGTACGCAGATGCCGAGACGCTTCGAACTGGCGCTTCAGGTGCTGCTCGAACGTCAGCCAATCGATATTTTCAGGAACGCGGCTTCAATCCAGACGACTATGCTCCTGAAATCGACCAACGCATCAGTGAGATCATGGGGTCCACGGCTCACGATGATCCGAACGTCGGATCTTATCTCAAGAATCTGGGCGATACCATCTTTCAGAATCGCCAAGACGCTGACCGTTCGAAAGCAGGTATCTCACTCAACTCGCAATTCGGACCAGATTACGAGTTCAGTCATATCACCGATTCCCTCGACGATCCGATTCTGGGTGATATCTACAACGAGCAATACAACACTGCCGACAACTATATCAAAAACCTCTCGAAGCGTGGCGTCATTAATCAAACTGGTGTCACCAGCGCCGAGAACGACCTGAACAAGCAAGGATCGAAAGTCCGTGCAACACTCAACGATCTTGGCAATACAACTTTGGCAGGTGGCCGACAAAGCCTTACCGATATCATCAATCGTGCTCGTAGCACTGCATCAACGCTGCCATTCGGTTCCGGTTTCGACGCTGGTGCATTCGCTGGACAGGCAAATACTGCTTTCGACAAGTTCGTGTCTGGTCTCGGTGATACCTTACGTTCCAAGGTCCCGACTGAAGGACTGTTTGACACAAGCGGTCTTGCCTCTATAGCCGGTGCCGGTCAAGGTGCGCAAAACTTCAAGTTCGATCCGAAGGCGTTGGCTGGTATAACGCAAGGCGATAATCAAGACGATGAAGACCAGAACAACGCTGTGAACCGTATCAGCTTCTGAGGTGTCCCATGGGCGTTCTCGATGATCTTATGCAACAGTTCGCGCCGCCGGTCGATCCCCGCGTGGAGGCAATCGAGAACATGACGCGTTTGCAACAAGACCTACATAAGCGCTTGGGTCGTGGCGAGATGCTGTCAGGACAAGATGCAATGAACTATGCCAATCGCAGCAATCCTCCTGAATACAAAGGGTTGCCGGAACAAGCTGACGATATCTTTGGCTACTAACCGTGTGAGTCACACAGATGCCTATTGATCCAGTCACTGGGATTCTCACTGCCGGGACGATAGTAGGTGGTATCCTACAAGGCAATGAGCAGAGCTATCAGAATCAGCAGAACCTCGCATTCCAGAAATGGCTTGCGAACGAGCAGCTGAAACTGGGCAAGGCGTCGCGTACAGACGCCATGGGCAACACCGTCCGTTACGATCCAGGTCTGAATGCTTGGGTCACGGACCTTTCACCAACGCAACGCGCACTCTCGAAGGCTGGTGAACATGAACAGCTTCTCGGTCTTACAGATGATGCTGCGAAGAGCCGCGTCATTAGAGAGCGCGCGTACAATCGTGGAATGGGTGCCGCAGACGATTTCACAAAGGCACGTGCTGATTACAACTACGGCTACAATCCTTCTGAGGGAGCCATTACTAACGATATCGCGAGTTTGATGCTTCGCGCTAGATCAGGCGCTGGTGGCAACGATGCACCCAACAAGTTCCTTCGCCAACGAGGCAATTTGCCTGTTATCAATTCTGGTGCCGGTAATCCTGGGGGTGTGTCTGGGGTTGCTGATGCTCTATTACAAGCGCGGCAAGGGGCCATAGGCGAACGTGGTCAGCGTCAACAACAACGCCAAGCAAAGCTTCCAGAGATGCAATCACTTGCTGCTATGAGCGACGCCGGCGGTGGAGGCAATACACCGTTCCCGAACTTCGACAGACTGTTCGCCAGCGAAGGTGATCAGTCCAAACAGTTACTAGGTGCCATGGAAGCCGGTGGCAAGGGTGTTGGTAGTGCCTATACCAATATCAGCAAACAGAAACCCATCTTCGACATGGGCGATACCGCACGGTTGATAACGGCTCTGCGTGGTGGCACTCCTTCTACGGGCAAGGCAAAAGCAAATGCGATTGCATCGTCGACAACCGATGAACGATCGATCGACGATATCATGTACGGCTTCTAACCGTGTGAGTCACACAGTGGACGAAAAAGAAATCGAAAATCGAATGCTGCGCGAGCAATATGGCATGCTCAAACGCCGTGGTACGCCCGATACTGATCCACGTATCAAGGCCATTCTGCGCACGATCGAGAAGCAGAAGCTGGGAAAGCCCAAAGAGGGTATAGACTTCCCGCCACAGATCAAGTTTAAGCCTCGGAGGAAGCAACATGGGCTCAGTTGATCCTAGGATTATCGAGTCCATTGTCAACTCGCGTCTCAAGGGGCGTGGGCCTGACTCTATGCAGCCACACAACCCAGACTGGTTTGCGTACAAGAACTATCCAGATATTTACGATGGAATGGATACAGGTAGCTATGAGGGCTATTTGTTGTCGCATCCTCCAGAGCCAGACCCGGACGAGCGTGTCTTCGGGAAATTTGCGCAATATCAAGGTATGCCGCAGGCTCCAGACGTGCCTAGTGCTCGTGATATCCGAGGACTCGAGCGCGGCGATCCTGAGATGCGTAGTCGGTTCGAGGATCGTTTCGGCACCGAGTCGCGTAACCGTGCTGATCAAGGCGTTGCGCAGAACGATAGAAACTACGTGCCGACGCCGCGGCCACGTCCAGGCGAAGCACCTCAAGCAGGGCCTGACGACTACATAGGCGCTATGCCTGAACCAATGAAACCATTCGAGACACCTGGGCCTGTACCTGAGGAAGTCTATGGCTATATGCCAGGGTTACGGGACCGTGTGAAGGAGCAGCTGGAGGGCGAAGGGCCATCGCGCGATTTGAAACGTGACCGTTTAGACGGCAGCATGTGGGATCGTGCGATGGCTCCTTTTGCCGATCAGCCAACAGGCAATATACAAGACTATCGCATGATGGCAATTGAGAACATGTTGAAACGGGGCGCAGATACCAATCCACCGGAGGACTACAATCCAGAATCGCTACCGCCTATGCCTGAAATGGATGCTGACGAAATGGTACGAAAGCAACTCGAGGGGTGGAGACGATGACTAAAACGTGTGAATCACACAGGAGAAGGCAGCGTGAACACCCCGGATGTCAATGTCATCATGTGGCTGATTATCGCCGTGATGAATGGACTTAACTTGTACTATACGCGTACGCTCGAGAAGAACACCAACAGCAAAATGGATAAGGTGATTCAACTAACTGCGGCTCTGGCGGAAGCTAAAGGCCGGAGCGATATGCAAAAAGAGACACGGGATAGAGCCGGAGACGAGCAATGAACGACGAAGAGATGCTTCGGTATATTCAGGGCTCGATGGGTCGTCGCGCGGATGCAACGGACTATCTGAAAGAGTTACAAGAGCCTGCCATACCGTCTCGTCTCGAACCAATGCATGCAGGGGCTGTGTACGACGTGCAGCCGCAAGCATATGAGGAAGGCGAGGAACCGGAGTATCCTGGATCGACTCCGGAGCCGCCGAGGCCAATGACGCCTCGTGATCAACAAGTAAGCGATAGGGATCGTGTCAATGATAATCGCAAGGCCGATCCATACGAAGATCGCGGCATCTTTAACTTCAAGCTTGATGACATTCGCGATGCGCTGCGATGGGGCAAGGGCGACGAGGTAGGCGATGATGCTCTCTACTCTCTTAACGAATCAGAGAATCCATTCAAGGGTATAGCCGATGCTGTCTATCAACGTATCAAAGGGCTGAACCCCGACGCGGATGACTTCGACCTGATAAGGCAGATGCGGCAGAAACTCAATATGTCGAAGCCGAATAAGCTGTACGATATGATTCGCGACGATGATGAGTTCAGGGCTGCGAATCCAGGTAGGGGCGGGATGTTCAGACTCGATGAAACGAAAGGCGATCCGGCCGGCGATAGATATGCCTATCCACAACGAGGCGGGCGGGCACGTCGCGGTTCAGTGTACGAGGAATAGCCATGGAAGACGAGGACCTTCTGGACATGATCCAGCAGAACATGGGCGAAGAACCGCAGCAGGCCAGCGCGCGTTCCAAGGCCCAGTTTCGCTTCTTGCAGTCGATTGCCAAAGGCGGCGATCCTGCAATGCCTCCTGGAGAGACAGGCCGTCCGACACCGCGCAGTTCACTGACACCTGACGACGCACAGAATATGGTGGCGCCACCTATCGATCCATGGTCGGGGCAGCCATTCAACAAATACTATCGCATGCTTCCCAATACGGCAAAGGAAGGTCCTGATCCGTTCGAGGAGTACAATCAACAGATCCAGGAAATCATGCGGAATCGTCGCCGTGGATTCTAACCGTGTGAATCACACAGGAGGCAACAATGGGACCTAAGAGTTTACTCGTACGCGTGCTGATGATCCTATTGGCAATCGCGTTCGTCGTTCTGTGCTACTACATTACTATATGGGTACTGGGCTTGCTCGGTATTCACATTCCACAGAATATCTTGAACGTGATATTCGTGATCATCGGCCTATTGGCTGCAATATGGGCACTAACTGGACAGCTTGACGTCTGGTTCGTTAAGGGGCAGTGATGCCAACAAAACGCTTTCCAAGATTACCCGAGCCTCCGAATCAAGCCCCTATGTGGCAGGACGAGGAGAACGATCCGTACCAGGGCATAGTCTCGCATCGTGGCTACGATATGCACGCTATGCGAGAATTCCCTGCACCATTCGATACCGATCCTGGTCTATCCGGTGAAGGCGATGATCTACCAGGACTACAAGATCCCGGTTTCATGGGTGATGTACCAGTAGTAGAGGATGTCAGAATGCAACAGCGCGATCCACGTATCGATGCAATCGAGCAAATGGCTCGTCAGGGTCAGGTCCAGCGTCCTGGTATGAAGACTGAGCAGGACTATCGACAACAATTCAAAGGCGAAAATCCTGATTTCACGCCGACTCGGCCACGTATGCCTGGGCTCCCGGAATACGGAGGAGAGCCAACGCCTAACGATCTTGCAGAACATGAAGCTGCTGCGCAGATGTCAGACGAGGACATACTGGCAAAGATGCATGGTGAAATGGCATCTCCCAATGGCGGTTACGACGCCAATGCACTTGCGCCGTTCACTGGTAATTACGACGAAGACGTTCAGATACTCGAACGTGAATTGAAGACGCCAGGTGCCGATCAAGGCGAGCTAAATCGCATGTTCAACGAGCTTCACGGCGATGATATGGACGACCGTGAAATGGACGAGCCGACTAACGAGAGCGATATGCGGCGCGGGAGATACTGATGCAACGCGATCCACGGATCGATGCACTAGAGGAACTCTTCGGCAAGGGTGGTGGGCCTGTGCGCCCTGGTATGAAAACCGAGGAGGACCTGCGTCAGTTCGAGGAGCAAAACGTACCGCGCGGACAGCGACAGCCCGAGAACTTCGATCCAAACAGCGAAGACTCGATGAGGGAACGTGCCACTGCCGATGCAGTGAAACGGTACATGGCACAGGAAGGTTACTCGGATCAAGATGTCATGGAGTCTTTTGGTGCCGGCGGCGAGCAGGCTGAGGCTTTCATAAACAATTTCGGACTAGAACCGCACCTTCGTCTTGAGCGTCAACTCGGTCTTAGTAGAGAAGATGATCCGCACGAAACAATTGAGAAACAAAAACAATTCGACATGAGCGGTCTTACTCCATACACGCCTATGCCTCGTCCGCGGTATCCGGATTTGAAATACAGTTCAGAGCACGGACAGGAGCAGATGGACCCTCCGGATATGATCGAGCAGGGCGCTACATTTCGAAAACAAGACGCTGAGCGGTTGCGCGATCCAAAGAAATGGCAAGAACGAAATCCAGGCACTGAGTTCGGCTATAGCTCTGAGGGCGAGGAAGGCTATATAACTGATGAGGATATTCAAGAAATGATACAGAAGGGTCTCGTTCCAAAAGATATGGGGCGTGCAAAGCGTCGTCGCGGTCGATAACTGTGTGAGTCACACGCAAGCCGTTCCCGATCCCTAGCAGGCAACACATGCCATACAAACTGAAGATCACTGGTCCTGGACGTGACGACTTCGAATGGGTCTGGGAGGACGCTCCTACCCCGATCGAGGAGCAGTATCCTCAAGACATCGAGCTGCCGCAGATACCAGGACTTCCGCATGCGAAGCCTGTCGAGGACCTGCCTGATGTCGTCCCGCAGGATGCACCTCCGGCAGATGCTCCGGCTGCTGATGGCGAGCAGGCTGTTCCTAATGTTACTAGGCCACGAATCAGGGTAACGCCGAATCGTGTCACGCCTCCACAGCCTATCGCACCGGATGCGATCGATACTATATTTCCAGAAGCACCTCGCGTGAGTATGGCTGACGACTTGCCTATTCCCACTATGCAGCAGGTGAACGAGCCTGAACCTGTTCGGTCGATGGACCCATTACGTCAAGCGTATGCATCGATAGTATCGCCGCCAGCCCCGG
>Ga0193703_1000002_pt1 | contig 45250 bp, 27 predicted proteins | sample U3a2metaG_FD_143062 | JGI IMG/M metagenome (GOLD analysis project Ga0193703, IMG submission 143062) | Soil microbial communities from a riparian zone of the East river system, Colorado, United States - U3a2 | ecosystem: Environmental > Terrestrial > Soil > Riparian zone | place: USA: East River...
TTTTTTATATTTTGATTTTTTTTTTTTATTTTTACACGAAACATTTAAGAAATATCTTTTTCTTCAGTATTTAGATTAATTTTTTCTATAGCGTTTACCCCTCACTAAAAAAATCCAACACCAAGTTTGTGTTATTTTTCTGAATCTCTGGCCTCTCATTCCGCTTATACCCCTTCAGACTACTATAAATTCAATCACTATCCCATTAAAGATACTTGGATAATTGTTCACCTAAAGTACCATAGGTACTTTAAAGAAAAGGTACTGGTCCCGGAAAGGGGGTTTGAAAAAAGAAAAAGAGGGGTCTTTAAGATTAAGGGTTAAGGGTTAAGGGGTCTGTAATTAAAGGGGGAAACTCATAAATTAAAGCAGTAGTAGACATATGTAATGAATCTAATAAAATATTAGGTAATATACCAAAAATAACAATAGGTAACAGTAAAGTAACTAATAAAAAATATTCTCTTCTATTTAAATCTTTTAAAGGAGGTAAATAAGGGGAGATATTACCATAAGATATTCTATTGTATAAAAAGATGGAATAACACGCAGAAAAGAAGATTCCACTAGCTCCTAATACGCTGATTAATGGATTTTGTTTCCATATCCCCATTAAAGATAATTGTTCACCTAAAAAACTAATACTTAAAGGAATCCCTGTATTACATAAAGTAAAAATAAAGAAAAATATTGTGAATACTGGCATATAAGTAGCTAAACCTCTAATATAATTAATAATTCTAGTTCCAGTTCGATCATAAATAATCCCACCTACACAAATAAATAAAGCGGGGGATGTGAATCCATGGCCTATTGCTAAGAGTATTGCTCCTTCTATTCCTTGTAAGTTATTAGAAAATAAACCTAAAACTACCACAGCCATATGTGCAACACTACTATAAGCAATTAATCTTTTATTATCTTGTTGAATAATAGTAGAGAAACTAGCATAAATTAAAGAAATAATAGCCACAGTTAAAATTAAAGGGCTAAAATAATTAGTAGCATCAGGTAACAAATTAATTAAAACTCTTAAATACAAGGCAACCAAATTTATCTTGCAAATTGTTATACTCTTTTTGTATTCATCTCACTTTTGATTAAACTTATTTTTTTTTTTTTTTTTATGTCTTTTTTTATCCATTTATTTGAATATGTTTCTTTTCTTTAACTAATTTACCCACTTTACAAAACCCTGAAAATCTAAATTTTGTTTTTGTATCCCAGAATTGGATCTTTAAAAAAGAATGGGATTATTTTAGTGTATGCACAATGTCTGCATATTTTCTAATTGTTAAATTAAAACAATTATTATTTTTATAAAGTTTACCGCAATTCAAATAATTAATTAAACTACACAATAAAAGTTCGTCTCTATCATGTTGACTAATCATAACTCTTAAATGTACTGAATATCCGATTTTATTACTTTTGCTTTTAAGAATATCAACTATAAGCCTCTCCCGAAGAAAACCTGCCACTCAATTAAGATCTGGTATTTTATAGTTAGAAATATTCTCTTTTATGGTTCTATATTAGAAAAAAATAGTTTTTAATTCAGGAGATAAACCTAAATTCATTGAACTCTTAATTGAAACTAATTTTGTAATACCCTCTAAAGTTAAATGCTCTTTTTTTAAAATAAGAATATAAGCAAGCTTAAATAATTTGTAATCATTTAATTTATTAGTTATTAATGGAAACTTATAAAAATAGTCTATTATTATTTGCAGATCTTTATGTGATCTTACTGAATAATTTAAAAATGTTGAACCGTGACTAGTTATTACACCGAAATAATTTTTTTAATTTGTTCTAATATAATTTTATCTTTTTCATGTAAAGATTTTTTAAAACCAACCTTCCAACCTATAGGATAAAAATAAGAACGCAACAGCAAGGGTTTTCAGAACTCACAACCAAGGTTTACTTTTTCCTTCAGCAATGCCACAGGGGAGAAAAGAAAAGAAAAGGAAAGAAAAGGGAAGCAAGAGATCTGTGAATCCTGTAACAAACCAAGGATTTAACTTATTATTGTTAACATCATTCTTTAAAACAGATTTAATAGATGGAGTATAAACTTGAACTAAGTTTTGACAAATTTTTGTGAATTAGTACTAAATTTTTTTTGTCTGTATAACAAATTGTTTAGAAGGGATTTTGGTTTGATAATAGCTTGCGCCACCCATTAGAGTATACCTTAACTTTGGAGTTAATCCAAAGCAACTACCGTCTACTCGTTGCTCTTTTACAAAACTGTAATTTTTAATTTGGATTGAATTATTGTTAAATTTACAATTTGATTTAGATCCGCGATAACCCATTTCATTTTCATTCATCTTATGACTTGTTACCTTACCTGAGTGATTACTTCAGCCACTTACTAATTTTCAATAGTAGTTTGGTATCATAAGCTTTAGGGTGTCCCCGGAATTTGATAGTTTATAGGCACAAATTTGTGATATCCCTAGACACAAAGCACCATAAGAGGCTAATTTTAAAATAGTAGCGGCTAGTAAAATAGAACCGGCTAAAGGAGAATCACTATGAGCTTTAGGTAATCAAATAATAAATGGATATAAAGGAGTTTTAACAGCAAAAGCTAAGAAAAACCCTCAGGGTTAGGCCTTTAACCATTTCAGGTTTAGCTGGCTTATTATCTCAAATTAATAATTTATTACATTAATAATTATTAGTTAGGTATTAATCTAACATCCGTCACCGGTGAACCGGACCATTCCTTGTAACCTCTTATACAAACGAACTATAATTCCGAATATACTTAGACAGTCATGTGGCGTCTGGCCTCTACGCTTTTACAATGAAAGTTTCCAATTCATTGACATAGTTCGACGATATTCTCAATATAATTACTTATTCTCATAATGAGAGGTCTCTCGAGTTTGCCACTTCAGATTATATGATAAAAAAAAAACACAAACAACAAAGACTTTAATTTTTATACTTTACTTTTATAGCTAATATCTCATAGAAAAAGGAAAATAATGCAATATATTTGGTTTAATTTGTTTAATAAATTTAGATTTACTATGAATATAATTAGTAGGTTTATTTTCTTATGAATACGAATACTACATTTAATATTAAATTTATACATTAAATACTAATAATAAAAACACATTCTTTAACAGTAAACTTTAACAGTAAACTTTAACAGTAAAAGATTGAGTTTGAAGAGTTAAACCTGTCCCACTTTTAGTACCATCACCCATTATTCAATAAGCTAATGCTTCATAATCTAATAAATTATAAAGATCTAAAGGGATTATTTTTATCAATATCAACATAAAATAAATTATGTAAATTATGCCAATATGTAAAACAAGGTAGTACTCTAGTCTCGAAAACAATTGTACAATGTTTTTTACCTTTTACCTTTTATTGTTGTTAATCTAGGATAACCCTGACAAAAATGAGAAAATTTATTAAAAACAGATCAAAAATAATCGAATCTATCAATAGTTTTTTAAAGGAGAATAATGTATTATTTGCTTTGTTTTTAAATAAATGCCCATCGGATAAATTAATACCTAATATCAGACTCAGACTCTTTAAGTTAATAGGAATATTTAGAATATTTCTTATAAATCTATTTTTAATAAATAAAATTCACTGTAGAACCTAAATTTTAACTATATATCACCAAATTTGTGCATTTATTATTTTCAATCATTCACTTTTTTCTACTGAAATTATTTGCGACTGAAATTATTTTCTACTGAAATTATTTTCTACTGAAATTAGACTGTCAAGGAGAAAAGACAGCTGAATTTAATTGAAATCGCGCTAAAAATTTTGTATTTGCAACTGAAGTGCTAGAATTTTTGATAACCCATACATCTGCTGGTCAATTTTTCCTTGCTAAAGGGAAATGACAACCATAATATTTTTTGACTTTCTAAACTAATTTCATATAAAGAAATAAATTGAAAATCTGTTGACCCTATATAACTATATATATATAATATACTTAATAACATAGGTAAACTTCCAGCTAAAGTATATAAAAAAAATAAAAAAGCAGATCTAAATCTATCATTACCATGACCAAATAGTACAATTACTATAAATAAAATAGGTAATACCATAGCAATCAGCTTTATCATACAAATTATTATACTGAAAGTTTTGTTAACTACGAAGGGAATACTCTACCTCTATTAATACCTTTTGTTCGGATTTGATTTAGTCCTTCAACTCTTGCCTCTGGTCGAGGGTGCGAGCAGAGGTAGTGACAGGAGCTTTTTATTCCATTAGATTAACCACTTTACAAAAATCTTGGAAATCTAATAATTTTTTGTCATGCAATCATATGCTTCCACTGTTGCCTTTGCGTTGCTTAAGTCCCTCTGGTCTGTGTCCTTTGTATATAAAGTAAAATTAAAGTAAAGAAAAAACATACCATTTTTAAGCAGCATTAGTATAAGTATATAAACCAAAACAACCCACCTTTGGGCGATGCCAAAGGCAGAGGGCTTCGTCTATAAAACAACCAGTGACAAATCAAGGATCTAAATTAGACGGTGGAAAAATCTGAGATTCATATTTAGAAGCAAGAAATAGTCTATTGGAATGAGTCTGAAAACATCTTTTTAGGCGAGGACTTTTTACCTTGGGCGAGGACTTTTGACCTGTCGTAGAATAATTTGATTAGAAGGGATGCTGATCTGATAATATCTTTCGAAACCCATTAGAGTACACCTTAATAGCATTAATTTAGATTTAATGCAACAACTACCGTCTACTCGTTGCTCTTTTACAGAAATAGTTTTTACAGTTGATAATTCTGTCCTTTCTGACTTAGATCCGCGATAACCCATTTCATTTTCACTCATCTTATTACTTATTACCGTACCTGAGTAATTACTTCAGCCACTAAGAATCTTTCGACAATAGCTTGGTATTATAAGTTTTAGGGTGTCCCCGGAGTTTGATAGTTTTAAGCACAATAGTGAGCTCCCAACTCACTTAGCACTTTCGAAAAATATATAAAATAATAATAAATCTAAAGAAACAAAGGCACAAATTTGTAATGTCTCTAAAACTAAAAATGAAATTAAAAAAAACTTTAAACTTTTAGTAATAGTAGTATAATTGGATAACAAAGCAATTGGTGTAACAAAAGTTGTTAATAAAACAAAATAAAGAGAGATTCCATCTATACCAAAATTTAAATGACAAAAGTTTAATTGATTAAATTCAGATACAAATTGATACTGACTAGTACTAGAATCAAATTGGTACCATAAAAATAAAGAAATAAACAAATTTATTAAAGAAGTTGTTAAAGCGATTTTTTTCATTTGAGAATGACTCTCTAAAGTATCAGACATAGGTAAAATTAGTAAAGCACCGAATAAAGGAATTAATATTATTAAAGTTAGCATTTTTATTTTTGTTTGTGATTTTCATTTTCTTGAACTTTTCTAAACTAAATATTTGTATATATTTCTTTTCTATTCTAATTTTTGGTTCCCTCAGAGATAGTTTGAACTCCTGGAGTACCTCAATTGCAGACGTAATTATGAATTAGGAAGCGTTGATAATTAATAACACATTTGCTTCCCCTGTTGCCTGTGCTTGCAATAGCCTATGCCTTGTGAGTTTAACTCATAGGGTCAAAAGCAAAGGTCGCTGTTTATTTTTTAGAACCCTTGCCTCTTTCCTCTCTAGCCTCTATGGCCTATGCAAGGGAAGAGCTAAATGTTGAAAGGGTAGAGAAAAGGTTGAAAGGCTAGAGCAATTGTGAAAATCAACTGTTGTTTATATAATAAATATAAATAAATTACTAAATATTTCTAATACACCAAGCTTAACCTTCATTAGTTTCTGATAATTTATAATGAGTGTAATTAAATTAAGAGTAGGGACTTATTAGAAGAGCTCACATCTCACATAAATAGGGAATTTTTTGTTTGTTTTTTACTAGAAGAAACATATTTTTGTTGTTTTTTAATAAAGAAAACATCTTTAAATAATAAATATTAATTATTTTATTTTTGTTTTTTTAATGTACTACTTAAACTAAGATTAGTTGCCTTTGGTTGGAACCCTAAAAGCAGGTAAGCCGTACTTTTATCTGAGTATCCGAGTAAAGCCGAGCTTAAATGTCCTTAAATAGTATTATCTGAAGATATAAAATAATTAAATTTAAGAAGAAGAATTGAAATATTATAATTATAAGATTAAATACTTATACTTACTTGTGCTCTGTTGCCTTTGTTTGTATTCTTATTTGAATATTAACAGTTGCCTAAGGCCTCCCCTGTTGCCTCCCTTGCCTATTGCCCTGGTGCCCTGTTGCCCTTATGCCCTTATGCCCTTTAGCCCAATGCGCAGTTGTACAACTCAGCAAGGGCGTTTATTCTGATTGTCTAAAAATAAGAACGCAAAAGCAAGGGTTGTTTGGTTGGAAGGTAGGTAGGATGGAAGGTAGGTAGGTTGGTAGGTAGGCCTATGGCCAACCAACCTACCAACCAACCAACCTACCAACCAACCTAGCACAAGTAGCGTTGCTTTTAGCAAACACAGGCAACAGGGGACCCTTTGTTTAGGCGCATCTGGCAACGGGCAACAGGGGGAAGCAATTGTGAAAAGCAAATGTACTTAAATTATTTTTTCATACTTTGATTTTTTTTGAAATGGTACCTAATAAGTTTACTTATTAATTTCTATCTCTATCTCTCTATTTTTCTACTTACTAACTTATTTACTTAATTATACTTACCTTTCCCTTGGCCTATAACACAAACTATGAGACCCGCTAACCAAGATAAATCACTCTCACATATATAATCTACTAATTTTTAAAAAATTTTATTATTCTATTCTTTTATTTCGTTTCTTTTTTTCCTTTTCTTTTTTATCTTTTGCATTTTACTTTTGCCTTTGGTTTGCACTAGCAAAGGTTAGTTTTTATCCTTTGTTTAAGAACATTTTCTTCCCTGTTGACCTTGTGCCTTTTGCAAAAGGCATAAGGTGGTGTGTTGTTCTTAGAGTAAAAATCAAATAAGAATAAAACAATAGCCCCAAGCACCGGCAAAAGGCAACTTTTGGTTGTTTTTTTTTTTAAATTTTATCCTAATATTAAGGATAACAACAGCGAGGGGATGAAAATTAATTTGGTTGGATTAAAGTTATTTCATTTGGGAGCAGCAAGTGAATTTAGTTTAATTTGTGCGAGATCAAGTTAAGAAAGAGAATTTGATTTATTTTCTTTGCAATTCATAATTTAAAATAATGGTAAGAGACAGAGAGAAAAAAAAGGATAACTAACATTAAAATTTGAAAGGTTTGAATGGGGTACTCTTGGTTTCGAAACTGAGAAAGAGTTTTGTTTTTACGAGGATCTTCAACGTTACCAAATCATTTTCATTTTTCCTTTTACACCTATAAGATGTAATAAAGCATATCCTGACAAAGGGTTTTGCTTTAATGATTTGTTTAATGTACAAATAAACACAAACTCGATTAAATTGATTTCTCTCACGCTTTTACTTCTTCTCCTTCTTCTCCAACTCTGTCTCCTAGTTCTCTAAAAGATTTAACAGTTCCTCAAACCTCTCTACCTTATAACTCTCTTTCGAAAACTACTGTCACTTTTCTACTAATTCTCTTACTCATTTTGCATCTAATGATAGTTCTTCTTATGAGATTTATTCTCAGACTTATCCCAATTCTTCATCAGAAAAAAGTAAAGATACTCAATTACGTAGAAAAAAATATTTGTGCAAGTATCCCTTCTCAACCTTCTCAATATAAAGTAAAACTTTTGAGTCTCTAAACATTTTTAGTGGGATATTCCCGCGATGTTTGTTGTTCTTTGAATGGTTCTGATTCTGTTTCTTAATCTGTTTTTTATTCTGCATCTTATTCAGATTCCGATCCTAATATTCTTTTTTGTTTCTCTCCTTCCCCTGTAACTTAACCTAAACTTAACCTACACTTACCCTAACAGCTACCCCTACCACTAAAAACTCTTAACCTTCTTTCTGTAATAACACAAGGGAAGACTTTATTGCATTATTATTAAGTGGTCTGACAACTCTAAACTTAAACCGAGGTTTTGTACTAAACTCATTTTTAACAATGATACAAAAATTAACTTATCTATTTTTTTGTTTTTTTTTTTTGTTTGTTTTGTAATAATTATATCCTATCTCATAATAACGCTTCGGATTTATATATGCTTAGTGACTAGGAGGAAGTGAAGAAAAGTCTAAGCATGTTAATAAATCTTTCCTGACTCTAGTAAAACCCATAAGATTAGAACAGAACATACGTTCGTATACATTAGGGATACATTCTTATTTGCACCACAAGGTAAACGTCGTTTAAAGGAACTAGAAAGGAACTAGGGAAACTATCTGAAAAGAAAGGAGACTAAAATAAGAGAGCGGTCAACCGCCCAGGAACTTAGAAAAAAAACATAAACAACAAAAACAAAAAAGAGTGAATTATTGAAGAGGGATATACCAATTTTTTAAGAGTATGCTATGTTAGATGCTAAGATCAGTCTAAAACATGCACTAGCAAAGTAGATAATTAATATTAGTATCAAAAATAGGATGTTCCTTTAACCCACTCAACTATAGGTATAAATTACGTATTCGATCGATTAAGTGATATCTTAGTAAAAAACACTTACCTTATTTCTGACTTTTGGCTAAAACTACTTTTGCCCTGTTGCCCTGTAGCCCTGTTGCCCTGTTGCCCAGTTGCCCGCTGCGCAACAGAAAGGCTTGGCTTCACCCTACGCAAAAGCAAGGGTTGGTAGGCGGAGCCAACCTACGCAACAGCAAGGGCGCTGTTTGTATTCTTATTGACTAAAATTAAGAACGCAAAAGCAAGGGCGCACCGCAAAAGCAAGGGTTTGCATCAGCCTACGCCAAAATCAAGGGAGAATTCTGACTTTGGTCTTAAACTAAGAACAACCTTTGTTAAGAACTCTTGCCTATAGAGAAGAGGTACTAACTCGTAGCCACTTTTTGTCTTATTTTTACTTGTGCATTTGCTTGTGCTTTTGCTTGTGATTTGTTATGACGAAAAAAGTAAGAATTATTATTTGTGCCTCTGCTTGCTTGCTCTAGAGGTATGAGTTAAATGAACAATCAAAACGAAATGCCCTGTAGCCTTGTTGCCCTTAGGCCCTGTTCCCCTGTTGCCAGCTGCGCACAACCTTGGTTATTTATAAGAACTCTTGCATATAGAGAAGGGGTACAAATAAGAACGCAACAGCAAGGGTTGCCATAGGCCAACCTTCCAACCTTCCAACCAAGCTAAGCCTACCTACTCCAAACCAAGCTTTTATTTTTCCTTGCCCTTGTATAAGAGACCAGAGGGGCTGTTGTTACTATCCTATTAAGGATGGATATAAGAACAAACGAAAAGGGCAACAGGGGAAGAAAAGGTTACTAACTAACTAAAACAAAACTCAAACAAACTCTTAAACAAACTCTTAAACAAACTCACCCACCCCTCAAAAATGAAAAGTGTTGTAGAAAATTTAAAAGATGCCCTCAGTATATACCCCCAAATAACTGTTAAAAAGAAACGTGTTATTATCAACCAAAATCTGTAAAAGGAAAAGGGGCTCTATATTCCCGAACACAGTGTTAAATAAAATTGCTCTATATCCCCTTCAATTTTTAATTGTAACCCAAATATGTTATCAGGGTCTAAAGGATTTTGACTTTCCGGTTATTCCGCTATAGGAGTAAGGATAGTAACCTCCCTCGAAGGAGCAGGCGCAAGAGCAGGAGCATATGTAAATAGAAGCAGAAGTAAATAAAGTAGGTAGGAGCGGAGAAGATAAAGAAGTATGTAGACAAAGATCAGGTATATAATAGTGTGGATCATAAAAAATACACGGGTGTCAGAAGGGAGGATAGAAGAGGCCCTCACAGGGATAACTATCATATGTGTCAAAACTGTAAGGATAAGTAATAATAATAATAATGAAGCCGTACATTACAGCAATATAAATAATATAAATTTGAATATAATCATTTAACTTACTTAACATATCAAAATATTTAGATTTATACAATTTAAATATTTTTAATAATTTATCCGATTTGTAAATAAACAGCCCTGATGAATAGTGGTCGGGTGAAACAGGAGCATAAGTAAATGAAAAAATTAAAATAAAAAATTAAAATTATCAATAATAAAATAATAATAAAGATTAAATTTAATTCTTAATCGAATAAAGCATAGGTAAAAGCTATAATTAATGCAACAGCAAAAATAAGTGTAATAAGTAACAGGGATCCTGAATACAAGTAATTACAAATCTAATTAATTCAACATAATTGATCCCAAAGTAGGTATTGAAAGATATAGGATATAGATCAACAAACAAGGATAAAACTAAAGCTAAAGCAGCAAAAGAATATGAAATGAGATGAATGATTCGACTTTACACGTGTTCCTGTATATTGTCTCATCAGATCTATTAGAAATCTAATAGCGCTCAGTAAGAAAATAGGTCTAGCAAGTATTAAGGTTATAATTTTTAATAAATCCATTTCCATTTTAAATAATTTTAAAGTAGTAATTGAATATTAGGATTAATTTTATGATTTAGGCAAAAATTCAAGCAGAAGAAAAACTGAGGATAATTGAACAATCCTATAACTAACCTAATGCCTACCTAAGCCTACCTCAGTTAAAGCAGGACAAATAGCTAGATACGTGGAAACCATAACTATCAGTAATTTATTTATATACATACTTGTAGAACTCAGAAGAACGGGAGTGAACCACCAATGCAAGAGTGAAGGCCAATACAAGAGGGAAGGCACCCTCAAAAAATAGTTGAGAGTGTAATTTGAGAAGAAGAATAAGGGAATAATTAAATTTAACTAAATTTCTTCTCTGGGGAATAAACATAAAAAAGAAGTGTTAGTGCGGTGGTAGATGAGAAACTCTAATTGTTAGAGGAATTCTTAATTCCAAAGAAAAAAATAACTTAAAATTTTAAATTTGAATGAAATGATGGGGAGGAAAAAATAGTTGAAATTGACAGTGAGGAATACGATGAGGGACTTAACCAAACCAACTTTATTCTTTCCAAGTTATTCGCTGCAATGAAAAGGAGAACAAAGAGAAAAGAGAAACCAAGAGCAAAGTACTAATTTCTCTACCCCCACACCTTTATGAAAGCATGCACCGGGGGGATGAACCCAGAGCAAATAAATTAGAGGATTTCTCTATGGTGGTGGATTATTCGAGATATTTTGATTTTATTAATTTAACCCCAACTTCAACCAACCAACTTTATTCTCTCCCCTGTTTTTGCAATGAAATTGCAGGGGGGAAAACCATATAAAATAACTTAAATTTCTCTTGTGTGGGGAATTATTAGAGATTGTTTGATAGCAGCGCATATAGCAGCGCATAAATAACTTAACTTCTCTCCCACCTCCCTTTCTGCAATTTCATTGCAGCGAGGGGGGAATAACACTCCTCTAATAAAATTAATTAAATTATGAAAATTTCTTGAAAAGTCAGGCTTTAGAATTAAATGAATCAAATTTAGTTTCAGAAGCATAAAGTTTTGATAGTAAGGATTAGTAATGCAATTATCAAACTATTTTTAGACAAAAAAGAACCCCTAAAAAAAACAAAAACACACAAAAAAACAAAAAAATAATTATAAATCATCAAACTAATTTAATATTAAATGATGAAGATGTCTCTAGTCTAGATGTCACTAGTCTATTTTCACGAATTATTTCTAATTTAGAGATTAATTTTATGATAATATTACATTTGGTAGAATCCTTGGTATTATATCTAAGAATAAAAAGGTAAGTAACCAGACTATACTGTTAGAGGTTATAATGGATTTAGGTCCAGAAATAATAAAAAATATTTATTTGATTTATATAAAGAAGAGACTAAAAATAGTAATATTATAATTTCATTTCTAATATGAAAAAATATCAAAAATAATGAATCCTTAATTAAATCGAGTGAATCAATTAGTGTTTGATTTAGGTAATAATTTAATTAACTTAAAGGTACAATTAAAATTAGTAAAAGTTTCTCTTAAAGTTCTCTTAAAGTTCTCTTAAAGTTCTAAGTAAAGAAGAAAAAAAAAATAAATATTTTAGTTCCATAAGTTAGAAAAAATAATTCCTAATTCTATTGAGGGAGTTAAAGAGACAGCCATTATGAAAATACCTTATAAAAACCTATGATTGTTAAACCTAAATTATCTTATATAAGTGAGGAACGACTGATTCAGCTTGGATGTTAATTATTAAATGATATTGAATATACTGATGATATTCTTATAGATAATCGGGAATTAAGTTATGAAAGTAAATTATTAGTTGAGAATGATCTTTGCGAAATGGTAAATTATATTAACTCAGATTAACTCAGTACCATTTAAAATAATTGAAAATTTTTAGACTTAATTTTAAACAACGATAAATATAACTTTTTCACAGTACTTTATCCTAGTTCTAATAATCCTTTAATTTATAAAAAAGAATTTAACCCAAAAACAAGAAAAGAGTTGGAAGCTTTTTATAGTAAGAAATATTTAGAACAAAAACATTATAGGGAATATTTTGATAGTCCATGTACCAGCCTGTGCGATTAGATTATAGAGGTAGACTTTATTGTATTGTTGAATATTTAAATTTTCTATTGCCTTCGCAACAGCAAAGGTAATTAAATTTTTAAAATATAAAATTATTGAATAAGCTAAATCTTTATTAGAATTTAGTGTTAGAGAAAGTTTATTTAAATACAAGCTCTGCCTCATTAGCTACCTAAAAATATTTGGAGCTATTTGTTAAAAAATAAAAATAAATTATCTTTTAATAATAGAAAGTTGATGATAATTAAGAGAATATTATAAACTTTAGAAAAGGGGTCTTACTAAATAAAGCTTAAAATAAGTTACTTTTCCTTAGTTTTGTTTGTTTCGAATTTAATAATTATATTCATTTCGAATTTAATAATTATATTCAAGCTTTAAATAAAAAAGAAAAGTTCTTTATTACTAATTTACCTATTCAATTTCAATTATGCAGTGAACGGTTTTCAACATTTAACTATGATGGATCTTTCTTAAGAATTAAATTTAGGTAACGCTTCTTGGAAGCTTGGAAGGATATGCCTAAAGATTTGTATACTTTTGTAAAGCCATTGGCTAAAGCCATTGGCTAAAGCCATTGGCTAAGGCTATAAAGTTAAAGAAATTTTGATTAATAAATTAAACGATCCTGAGGCTAACTTAAGTGAAGAGGAGAGGAGGATAAAGCAAGTTATAGTAAATTATCATTACTAAATATGTTTAGAAATTTAATTAATTATGCTATGCCATATAAGGCTTCACCTTTAACAATTGTAGAGTCTATGAAATAATATTTCGAAAAGTTACCTAACCAGGACTAGAATTACGAAAGCTTTCCAGCTAAACTAGATATTTATAAAAATAACACAAAAGTAAGAATTCCGCCGTGTCCTGCTCTATCGTATAAGAAGAAAAAGACAAAAGAAGCCTTAAAGCAGCCTGCTAAGGGTCCAACGGATTGGCATTATATATATATATATATAAATTAAAATCAGATCCTTCAGTTATATTTACGAAATTAGATTTTCAAAATTTACGAAAAGCTTTATACAACGCTATATTATATACATTGATTACCCTAAATTCAGTGCTCTATTAGACTATTAAAAAAAAACAAAAAACAAAAAATTGCTGACATTTAAAATAAATTAAATTACCTATTCCTTGAATTCTACCTACTGGATTAGTTGTGCAACCACAATTTCATGCTACAGAAAAATTGAAAGTTAAACCATTTATTTATACTAAAAATATGCTTAATTTAACTACAATTAACAAAAATAAATGTAATGATAGAAAAAAAACAAACAAAAAAGTGGCTATTATGCCTAATCTAGGTCATTCTCTCGATGCTGCTAATTTATGTATTGTTATAAATATAATTAATTATTTTAATCAAGTGAATTTGGGGTTCCACCTCAGACTCCTGTGATCTGCAACACAATTAGCACAAATATTACTGAGTCTATAAGTGGTAACGATGTGTCGAACGATGTGTCGAACGATGTGTCGAACGATGTGTCGATTAGCAAACAGGAAACTAGGGCGTAAAAAAGAAGGAAATTAAAGAAAATAATATTAATATAAAATTCTACTCTATTCTCGATTGTTTCGCTGTTCCATGTAATAAAAATGAGTAAAATAATGGAATTATTAAAATATGCTTATATTATTATTTATTCAAAAAACAGTACTTACTTGAATTTGATGCTAATTTTTTAAACTCTATTAAAATTTATTACGGAGATAATGCCTTTCATTTAATGAGAAAGACGAAAAAAGAACTATTACTACTGACAAGGATATAATAATAGTTAAGTATATACATATACCTATCAAACAACAAATAATAGATTATGAAATACATCAAATAAATGTAAGTAACAGTCCATATAGCGCCCTCTAGGGATTGAACGAACTAATAAAATAGTATTTACCCACTTAGCTAGTTTATGTGCAGTGGTAAAAAACTAAGTTAATAATTTTTTTTGTTTGCCTAAATCCACCTATAGCGAAGTAATAGTTTAGTAGTTTAGATTAACTATTCTATCTATCGATTTGCTCTAAGCTTAAAGATATTAGGCTAGCTTTACATACGGTTACAGCAGTAGCACTCTAGCGTTGCAGAAGCAGTAACAAGTTACAGTAGCAAGGTGCAGTAGCAGTCAGAGACACTTAATTAACTATCTTGTATGACTCTGCTGCCTGCCTTCCGTGTGCAGGCGCTAGCGCTCTTTAAGCTATGCTGTTGGGCAACGCTGCTAGCACCTCTTCGTAGGCAGCTCGCTGGTAAGTAGCAGTGTACTCCGAATGAGCGCTAGATTTTGAGGGTGTATTACAAACACGATACCTAAAAAGGGTTAAACCAGTCTAAGGTAAGGCCCCTGAAACTAAGAACAAATATATGGATTTAATTTATGTAAATATGTAAATATGTAAATAAGGATTCAATAGCAATAGTAGTTCTGAACTCTGAACAAGGATACTTAAAGAAATGAAGTTATACCTAATTTTCTTAAGTGCGTAGCTTTTAACGAAAAAAATAAAAATATATTTAGTATAGTCTGGAGCAAAAGCATAAAGCATAAAAGGGTTTATTTTTATATAATTTATTATAATTAATCTTGGACATCTTGTAGCATACTTCGCGCATCTCTATTGGAAGTTGAAGATGGATTACTTATCTGACCATTAATATTTTCAAGGTTTGAGCTTGCTAAGGAGCCTGAAGACTTATACTTTTTACATTTGTCTGATAGAGGATTGACTACTTCTATTTCAGGCCAATTTTCTAGCTCTGCCTCATTCTTAGGGTATTTCTTCTCTCATATTAAGACAGAAATTCAATCAACATCTTTCTTATTCTTAGAAGATATTTGTTTTCCCTTAAAAAAGTTAAGATTATTTGAATTAGAAGTGTCAGAGTTCTCATTTATATTATTATCCGTTTCAACTGGTCTATGCTTCTGAAGTTTCTTTTTAGGGTCCAATTGTATTATTTCGTATCTTTTTTCCCTTGTTTTATCCAAGCTTGGAGCTGCTGACCCTGATATTTCTTGTACCTCGGTGTATTCATTTATTCTTACTTTTTTACCCTCAGACGTAGGCGCTGGCTCACTATTGCTTCCAGGTTGAATAGATACATTGCACGCTGGGGCAGGTCTAGGCCAAAAGGGATAGCCAGAGGAAGTGCTACTCTCCGTAAAGGGTAGAGCATTACTGCTTTCAGGTGTGTCAGTGTCAGGGATATCGTTTAGTTCATCGTTTAGTTCATGGTTAAGCCTCGGAAACGAAACCGAATTATCTTTACTCTTACTCTCAATCTGCGTAGCAGACAAGGTTAAGGGTAACTCTTCTCCCAAATCTGTAATCTTACTACTATTAACCGTGGGCATAGGTTTAGGAGTTTCGTGTTGTTCTTCTATCTCTTGCTCCCCTAAACCATCTAACCCCCCTTTTACAATTAAACAGGAAGCTCACATTACATGTTTATTAAATATATATTGTTTTAGTTGTTTTATTCTATTTTGATTTAATACATAAAAATAAATAAGCAAATGTAAAAAAACAGTAGCACAACACATTCTAATTTTTATTAAAGACAACGAATATATTGAATCAGTGATTGAAGATTGATCATAGATATTTACTCCAGTCAATGTGTCAATGAAACTAGGGGCAAAAATACTTAACACAATTCCAACTATTAACAAGATATTTATGCTGCTATTGCTCTGTTCTACCCCGCGTAGCGATACGGATCCAGTCTGAATGCTTAGCAGCGTAGCAGCTAACCTACCCCCAATTCAACGTAATCAGCCAGAGCTCACGCAGGGAATTGTTGTTGTGGTATCTCCCCTATTATTATTCGCATATCCTTTGCTATCATTTAACTTATGCTCTTTGGCGTTGCACAAATCAAGGGTAAGTTTAGATTCAGGATTCGATAACGATATAAATTTAATAATATATTTATATTTAATAATATATTTTGGTTTTGGATTGTAGACTTGTAGACCTTTTGATAAATTATATTTAATTATATTTTTTGCATTGTAGTTGGTAAGACTGTTGGATAATATCTCAATATATAATGGCCTAGTATTAGTCCAAAGATTTGTGTTAGAATTATAATTTTTTTTCGTATAGCAATTCCAGTTAATATTAATTTTACTAACTTTAATAGACACTGAACCCTTAGAAGAACTAATACTACTGGAGGTTGTATCCCCTTGAATAGATTTTGATTTGAGATACATATATTTAAAATTAGTTAAACTAGCTGCAGCACCACCTGCACCAAAACCATATTTAAGACAATAGGTTGCTTTACCTTTACTTATAATTGAAGCATTTATATTTAACGGTGAAATTCTGACATCAAATTTCCCCCTTTTATATATTAAATTATAAAGGCTATAAAAAATTTCAATTATTAATACTATAAAAACTTGTGTTAAGTGAATACTAGCGATTATTGCAAAAAATCATTGTAAAATTTGAGGTAATTGTATATAAAATTCTGTTACAACCATAAAAAAAGACATTCCACCTATTACTCTGAAGATTTTAACAAATATATGATTATAATAGCTTTCTACCCTAACAGGTAATGTGGGAATTATATAAGCCCTTATAGCTCCTAGGTAAAGAGAGTTATGAGCGAATTTGGAAAAAAACCAAGTTTTAAAGCAAGTTCTAAAGTTGAGCAAATTATTTTTCATTTTATTTGTTGTTTTTATTTTTTTATTTTTTTTATTAAATTTAAATTTTGATTTGTAATCTTTGGCTATTTTGGCTTCCCCTCGCTTTGGATCTCCCTTGCATGTGAGTTAACCAAACCCTTGCCTAAGGCCTCCATTGCCTAAGGCCTCCCTTGCCTCTTGCCTTTGAAAGGCTACGAGCAAAGGTTGTGAGTGGGCCTAAGCCAAGGCACAAGTTGAAAGGCTACGAGCAAAGGTTGTGAGTTAACCCAAGGCACAAGTTGAAAGGCTACGAGTAAAGGTTGTGAGTTAACCCAAGCCTTGCTTGTGCGTAGGTTGGCTCCGCCTACCAACCCTTGCTGATGCGTAGGGCAACAGGGCAACAGGGCACTAGTTGAAAGGCTTCGAGAAAAGGTTGTGCGTAGGCTGATGCAAACCCTTGCTGTTGCGGTAGGCCCTTGCTGTAGCGTTCTTATTTGTAGTCAATAATAATACACAAAGCGCCCTTGCTGAGTTGTACAACTGCGCTAGGGCTACAGGGCACAGGGCAACAGGGCACTAGTTGACAGGCTAGAGTTGGTATTATGATAAATAACAGTAATAATAATAACACAAGGGCAACAGGGCACCAGGGCAAAAGGGGAACAGGGCAATATAAGCACAAGAAACTCTAATAACAGGCAATATGTCAAAGTTGCATAGTCAAAATTTAATTTAATTTACTATTGCTTTAATTAAAGGACTTTTTATGTTTGTTTATGTTTGTTAGTGCTTTAAAGTTTGCCTTTAATTTGTTTAAATCATTTCAATTAAACTTTAAGTACCGGTATACTTTCGTTCCAACTACTTTAATTATCTGTATAAATTTAAATAAAAGTACCCTAATTAAATATTAAGCTAACGTTAATTAAATTAAAGATCAGTAATTATATCTATTTCATACTGAGAAATGATAATATTTCCTATCCTTTTAGTTCTTTACAAGCAAAAGTAAAATAAAATAAGAATACCAAGCCTAAGCAAGGGCGCACAATTGTAGTTCCTTCTTTGTATGCCTCAAGAAATTATTCTTCCTTGCCTTGTTTCCTTTTTCACTTTCTTTTGTTAAAAAACAAAACATTAAGTTTATTTTCTTTAAAATTTAGTCTATGATATTTTATTCTTATGTTTCTTTTGTCTTTAAATTGATCCCTCGGTAATAGAAATAACAGTGGTCCTTATCAGATTCGAACTGATATTAATTCCATGAAAAAAAATTGTACTAACCTTTATACGAAAAGACCTTTATTTGGTTATTAATTTAATTTATTTTATTTTATTTTATTTTATTTTTCTTTTTTATACTTTTGCCTCCCTTGCCCCTTGCCCTGATGCCCTGTTGCCCTTTTATTCTTATCAAAATAATAACTTCGCGCGGCGGGTTACTTGGTTGGTAGCCTAGATATACTAACACAAGTTCATTTCGTTTTTAAATGCACGAGTCAAAATAAGAATTCTTACTTTTTTCGACATAATTCTGACTATTTTCGTCCTAATTCTTACTTTTTTCGTCATAGCACATTCACAAGTCAAAATAAGAACAATGGAAAAGGGGAGCTAACCCTAAAAAATCAATTTTCTTAATAAAGAATAACAACCATTAACACTTAGTTTTTTTATAAATTAGTACTACTAAACTAAATATTTTACAATACTTACATTTGTAGCCTATCTAGAAATGTTCTATTTCTTAATTACAGGTATAAATTATTTTATTTAAACCGTTTTAGTATCTAGGGGTTAGATTCTTGCTTTATAGACATTCAGCACTTATCTATTATGTTTGTGGCTACCCAACTATGCATTCATAATTTGTTACCCTTTAGCTCAATAAACAAAATTTAATTTGTTTAAGAGTCCTACTTTATTTAAGCCTTTTAAGGTTAAACTTTAAACTTTAAACATTTCTCTGATAAAAGTCAAGGTAGGGAGAACTTTTTTTATTGGAAAAAAAGGTTAAAAAGGATTCTCATCTTTTTTCTGTACTTTTGCCTTCGAGATACTAAGATTTCCTGTACAAATATTACAAACAATTGGTACACTATGGAAACACAGCCTATTGGTCCTTTCGTACTAGAAGGTCTGCCCCTGTTTTTTACTAATTATCCCTCCAGAAGATAGGGCATGGCGATCAGAATTTATCCTACAATTAATTATTATTATATTTTCTTTTCGTATTCATTTTATTTTTAATTGTACGAATTAAGTCTAAACCTTCAGTTGTAAGGTGTCTTCCTTCATTCATTAATTTAGCTACTTCACAAAAATCTCAAAAATCTAACTGTTTTACACCACGGATTGGATTTTTTTCAAACAATGGAATAATTTTTTGAATTAGATCTACAAGTTTACTTACTTTGAAAACGAAAGCATTTTCACTATGAATGTTTACAATACCAGCAGCCAAATTTCTAACGATTAATTCTAATAGCTCTTTGTCTCTGCTGTGTTGGGTAATACTTAATCTTAATTTTACTTGAAATCCAATTTTATTTGAATTAGATTTAAAAATATCGACAAAAAAATTTCCTTCACCACTTACGAAACCAGAAATTCAATTAGAATCTGGAATATTAGTTGTTTTAATTGTTGGTCTTTGTACCGGAACCGTATTAATAAAATTAGATTTTAATTCATCTGAAAGACCTAAATTCATAGAAGCTTTAATATTTATTATTTCCTTTATACCTTCCGTTTTAAGATGAGCTTTATTTTTCATTAATTCAGTAACCTGTTTAAATAAATAAAAATCGGCAGCTTTTTGTGCCAACAGTGGATATTTTAAAAAATGAGGAATGATTATATTTGTTAAATCTTGAAGCGAATTTACTCTAAAGCTAATCTCACTTTGAGGGTCGTTTTTCACGATGATTCCACAGCCAAAAAATTCTTTTATTTGTAATAATAAAGCTAAGTCACGCGAATGAAGACCAATTGTAAATTGGGCTCGTACGCCTCAGCCTAATTTTAAGTTTTTATTCATAATAATTGAAACTTGAAAACTTGATTCACCATCGCAAAACCCTGTGACAAAATAAGGATTTAGTTGAGGGGTTTTGTCACTAACAGTAGAAAAGAATAATTTTTTTAGTATTAATTGGTTAGAAAGGAATCTGACTTGATAATAGCTTGCGCCACCCATTAGAGCACACCTTAGATATCTTTTTGATTGATACCAATTACCATCTGCTCGTTGCTCTTTTACAGCAAAACTTCCACAGAATGCTGATTTAGATCCGCGATAACCCATTTCATTTTCAATCATCTTTTTACTTATTACTTTACCTGAGTAATTAGTTCAGCCACATACCCGCTTTAGCGGATAGTTTAGTATAAAAAGCTTTAGGGTGTCCCCGGAGTTTGATAATTTTAGGCACAATTGTGATATCCAACTTCACAAAGCACCATACTGACTCCTTGTTACGCAGTTCCTTAAATACTGCTACTAGAAAATTCTAACTAGTTCGGACTATATCATATCTTAACAAATAAATTAAGACGGAAACGTGTAGTCTCTGAGTAACCTACTCTAATATCAAATTAATGATTATTTGGTTTCCTGCTGATTATCCATCGTTGCTTGTGCCTATGCCCGAAAGGTATTAGACCAGAGGGACTTTGTAAAAACCAAAGGTAATTATATAGAATTAGCAATTCTATTAAATAACCAACGTAAACCTAAGTAAGGTTTGCTAGGCAAAAGTTGTAATATCTTTAAGATTTTTACTTTATAGTTATAATTAATTAACTTTATTAGTACTTAAAGCTTTAGGATCTTCCAGCAAATAGTTTCCTTTTCCGACGCAAGTCAATATATTTATACATATTTTTTGTTTTTGTGCTTTAGCATTTTTGTTTTTGTTTTGCTTTAGCATTTTTCTACTTATTAATTATAATTTATATGGCCATTTTATGTTAATAAATCGACTTATATTTAACTTAAAGATAAAAAAAAAGCCTACCATAAACAGAAGATGAATTAACCTATATTTCTGTAAGGTTATTATAGCTACTAGTATTTGTTATATGTAAGTTAGTTCTAACGAACTATATAGCAAGCAACTAAGTTTGTACAACTAACAACTAACAACTAAAGGGGTTTTATAGTCTTTTAATCCTTTCTTTTGAGTTCTGAATTTTAGTTTTCAACCTTTGCTTGCAATAGTAAAAAGCAAGGTAGGCAACAGATAAGAATAAAAACTTCAGGTCAAAGTTTAATCGAATAAATTTAAATTAGTTTATGGTTACTAAACAATTTACCTTTAAACTCTAATCCAAACTTTCTAATTCGTCTAAAATGTGTAAGGCTAACATTATACTTAACAATGCAACTTTTTACACTAGGTTCATAAGAAATAAATTTATGAGTTTTATAATCATAAACCCATACACCTGATGATCGAGACTTACAATTGTTAATTTTATTATCGGTTAATTTATAACCTTCTTGTAGCTTCTTAAATGAAAGTAAAAATTTATTTTTCCATGGCAAGCCCTCTTGGGGTGCGCCAGGGGTTTTTATTCTTATTGGACTAAAAATAAGAACAAAGGCTGAAGCTAAATGGCCTTTAATAGAATTATATTCAATAGGATATATTTTCTGATCTGAACTTAATATACCAGTTCGAGATAGTTCTTTCATACCAAATATTAACTTTTCAGACCCACTTAAAATTACACCATCCTTGATTTCATATAAATAAAATTTATTGATTGTACTTAATTTTAATCTTTTTTCTTCAGTCATAGGTCTACCTTCATTAGATGAAACTAATAAACTACTATTCAGTGTCGGATATAATAACATCCAAAGTTGTTCTCTAAGTTGAATAATTTTTTTTGTAAGTTCTTTAGCCCTCGAGGGGTATTCTTCCACAATTATTAATGTAAAACTATTAATTGAGTATTTTTCAATGCTTTCAGCTAATTTCTTACTTACTTTTGTATTATTACCCTCAAGAGAAGATTTAACTCTACCTTTCATAAAATAATCGTTTAATCGACCTTTATTAGTAAAAAATCGAAGAGCAGAACCTACATAAAACAAACCATTTTTTTTACACCATAATATATATACACCTCCTTTGTTTTTAAGCTCTTTCTGAGCATTAGCTTTATCCTTATTTAATTTAAAAACTCGAACCTTAATTTCAATAGAGTATTGAGTTCTAATTAGATCTATTCGATTAAATAAAGCTTTTAAAAAAAGAGGATACTTAGTAAATATCGCCAATGGCATTGTAAAGTTTGAGAAATTTAAATTAGTTCTTTTGTTTATTAAAACTAATGATTTATCCTTTATTTTCATATTTATCATTTTTTTCATATTTATCGTTTTTTTCATATTTATCATTTATTTTTATTGTTAATTTTTATTACAAAAAATGTAGCAGCATATAATACATATATTGGAGCAAGATTAAAAATTTGTTGGAGTAATTGAAACTTAATCTACGTCGTATTAACAATATTGTTATCACTTAGGCTCTTTATCCTAAGTATCCTAGGCTCGCGCCTAGGTTCAGACTATGTCATCAATCGTTCTTATTTTTAGTATTCAAATAAGACTAAAAACTAAAATTAAAATTAACGATTGCCGGAAATTCGTGTTAGGCTTATTGTTAGTGATACTCACCTATTAGTCGTTGAACCTTCCTGACTTTTGTACTTTTGTAGTTAAAATTTCACTTAGTCAAGCTCGGCTGCAAATTTTCATTCTTTTTCATGAATGAGATCCTTGCAATTTCTCCGGTTTTCTTAATTTTAAGAACATCTACAAATTAAGGGGCTTATTTTTTAGTACAAATTTATTTAAACAATCAAAAATACTTATTTATGAAAGCCAACTACCTTTACATTAAATTGATTGCTTCGCTACAAAAGGGGTTTAAACTATCCTCCCTGAAACTATTTCAATCCTCGTAGCGTGCACACTAATTATGCTATCCGTAAAAACTATTAATTACTTTAATATACTCTTCTTTAGTAATTTTTCTTCGTTTACCTCCTTTATTCATATTATAAGCCAATTCTACTATTTTTAAATAGATCTCTTTAGTTAAAATTTTATCCGCTTTAAGGATGAAACAAACTTCTTTTCAAATCTCATAGTGATCCTTTTTTTTAGTTAATAAAGGATTATTATCGATAAAGGGTATTACATATTTAATAAGATCATCTAAATAAGATATTTTTAAAATAAATATAGATTTACTCTGAGATAGCACACCGCTAGCACCTAAATAAATTTTAATTTCCTTAAAAAATTGACTCGCAGCATTTTTACCTAAACATAAACTTAAAACAGGTTTTATTTTACCTGTTTCTAAATTTTGAGGAAAACTTATATTAAAAGACCCATCTCCATCTATTAAACCTGCTAAAAAACCAGGATTAAACTCAGAAGTAATATTACATATAGTATAAGGTATTTTTTTAATAGGCTCATTTGAGCTTAAACCTAATATTTGGCTTAACTCCAAAATATCTTTATCTGTTCGTCTGGATGCTAAATTCATTGATACGGATAAAGTTAATATTCTTTTTAAATCTCTTTCACCCGACCTTTGCTTTTTATTAGGTAAAACCACAGGCAAAAGTACTGGCGATAGTAGTTCTAAAATTTTAGAGAATAAGTTAAAGGCATGTAATTTATTAAAAAATACGGGATAAGTTTTAAAATGAGGTATAATAATATTTACCAAGTCTTTTCTATTAATAACTCTGTATCTTACAGTATTATCACTTAACTTTGTAATTACTTTTCCACACCCAAAATAACTTTGAATTTGATCAAGTGTAAATTTAGAATCTAAATCTAAAGTAATATCAAAAATAGGTGTAAAAGTCAAACCTTTACTATTAGGATGATCTTTCTTATTTATTTTTTCTATACTACAAAAGAAAGAACCGTCAGCTTGAGTTAATCCACTTATGTAATAAGGGTCTATAATCTTAATAGGCTTAGAGTAGTTTAATGTTGAAAATTGTTGACATATTTTTTTATTCAGATAATTAGAGTTCATATTTAATTTAGTTTTTTGTTTTTTCATTTTTTTAAGATTTAATGTTTGTATTGTTGTGACTTTTGCTTGTAGCTCTAAAGTATTTGTACTATTACGTGTAATTTCACCCAACTCACACGAGGTAGAAGATTATCCCCCTGTTTAAAAATAAAATAAACTTCGGTTAGATAAAATCCCCCTCCCGAACCGTACATGCAAGTTTCCCTGCATACGGCTCTCCAAAAGATATTTTATAATTAAATAATTATCTCTCTGGTCCCCTTCGTCTTTGTTAGGCTTAGCCTTACCTAATTCTTAATTTAAAAGATTAAACAATTAAGATAAAATATTGGCTGCTGCCGCACTGTTACAACATTTGCTACTCCTTGTAAGAATTCTGACTTTTGTCGTAAGAAAAAAAGCAAAAGCAAATGCAAAAGTGGGTTGAACTAATACGAGACCTCTGTGACCTCTGAAAGTTAGCCTCTCTCAGGTAATCCCGAATTCTTATTATATCCCTATCAGTTTCCTACTTAGGCCCCTCTTTCACTATAAAAATATAAGTTTCTAGAATTTCTCTGTTATAATTTAGGATACGTTTAAACTATAACCTCAGAAACTTGTGTGAAATTTGCACTGCTATTGCACTGCTATAGAGATTCGTGAACCTAGCCATATAGGAATTAGCTCGCAGATGACCTTATAAAATTTCTTTATTAAATCTGCTTTTCAGACATGCTTTTTAAGTGTACGGTTGGCCCGTAAGAATCATGAATCTTTAGTTAAGTTCTACTATAAACTAGTACTAGACCAGCAATTCTTTAGTATTTCACTAACTACCTTAGTCTGATGCTTTATACCATTGCCTTGTACCTTTGCTTGTGCCTATGCCCGAATGGGCATAGACCAGAGGGACTTTGTACAACTTCGCCCTGGAACCGAGGGAACCAAAGGCAAAAGTAACCAACTATTTGTAAAAATAATTAATTTAAAGTACGCGGAGCTAAAGAAATTGTTGGTAGTGTTTGATTAGTACACATGGAATTATAATAATTAGACGGCGCTACGTACCCTATTAATCGGCGAACAGCCGAACCCTTCCAAGCTTCTTCCCCTGGCATGGCAATCAAATTTATCATGCGATTAAAAAATTAGTTATTTTCTACCTTTATTCATTCCGTTTTTAATTGTTCGGATTAAATTTAAACCTTCAATTGTAAGATGTGAACCATCGTTCATTAGTTTTGCTATTTTACACCAATCTGAAAAATCATTTTGTTTTATACCTAGTACCGGATATTTTTTAAAAAAAGGTATGATTAAATTAGTAATATCTGAATATTTTACTATTGTTAAAGAAACCATCATTTGCTTTTCATTTCGCAAATGCAAAAGAGGTCTTTCATCCAATCTGTATATTTTTCCACTATTTAAATATTTAGTGATCAACTCCATTAAATCTTTATCTCTCTCATGCTGTTTAATACTAATTCTTAATATTACTTGGTGACCTATTTTATGTGTTTTTGATTTTTAAGATTAATATCAAAACATCCTTCACCACTAACAAATCCTGCTAATCAGTAGGGATCTGGAATATTTTTAGTTTTTATTAGAGGTCTTTCAACCATTTGCTTTTCATTTCGCAAATGCAAAAGAGGAGTAATTTTAGTCCAATAAGATTTTAAATTTTCAGATATACCTAAATTTAATGAAGCTTTAATATTAATAATTTGATGAAGACCTTCTTTAGTTAGATGAGCTTTTGTATTTATTAGTTTCACAATTTGATTAAATAAAATAAAATCTGCTGCTTTTTGAGTTAAGAGTTTATACTTTAAAAAGTGTGGGATTATTATATTTGTTATATTTTTAATAGATTTCACTGAATAAGATACAGAGTCTCGAGTTTTACTTATATTTATTGAACCGGTTCCACTAAAAAAGTCTTGCAATTGTAATAATAAATTTAAATCTCGTTTATGAAGTTGTATTTGAAATTCAGCACCAATTTGCCAACCTAATTTATATTCATTATCCTTCCTTATGCTAATATAAAATGTTCCTTCACCATCAATCAAACCTGAGACAAATCACGGATTTAATTTATAATTTGGAGTTAAAGTAGAAAATTGTTTATTATTTAATCGTTTAGAAAGGTTATTGACTAGATAACTGTTTTCATAGTCCATTAGAGTACACCTTAACTTTGGAGATAATCCAAAGCAACTACCGTCTACTCGTTGCTCTTTTACAGAAATTTTGGTTGGCTGTGGGTTTTTAATTTCTGATTTAGATCCGCGATATTCCATTTCATTTTTACTCATCTTATAGCTTATTACCATACATGAGTGATTAGTTCATCCACATATAATCTTTCGATTAGAGTTTGGTACTATAAGTTTTAGGATGTCCCCGGAGTTTGATAGTTTTTCCCACATTCGCGTGTTCCTGATACGCTTTGCAGGAGAGGATGAGTCGACCAAATATGTTATCATTTAAGCTCTTTATCTTAAATATCCTAGACTCACGTCAAGGTTCAGACTATGTCTTCAACTAATTATTCTGTTCTTTTTATTTAAGTCTTTTAACAAACAGGTATTTTATATTTCATACTTTCGATTATATATGGTTTTATTAAATTATGTAGTGTTAAAGCATCTTTAGAATTAAATTTTACTACAAAATATTTTTTTTTGTGTAATATTACTTCACTACTAAAACCAAATTTTTCATTTAATTCTCTACTTAAATTTAAATTTTTCGTTTTAGTATAACTTTGAGTATGAAGAATCATTGTTTTTTTTATCTTTATTTAATGAACCATCTCCCATAATCCAATAAGCTAATCCTCTGTCAGTTAAATGATTTAAGATTAAACCTTCCTGTATTGTTTTGATAGCCTTATCATTACTTTTTATATAAAACAAATTTCAGATTTCATCAAAGGAATAAAATGAAAAAGTCTTAAACCAGAAACTTTTAATTAAACCTTTTCTTTCTCCATATAAATCTATTCGTTTTCCAGGTTCAACCATAAAACAGTAAGACTTAAAAAGAGAAAATAAATGAATTAAAAAATCTTCTTGAATATAACCTTGTTCAAATTTAATTAAAGCATGATTGCTTTTTTTGTACATACTAGCATCACTAAGTATCATACCTATTGCTATTTCTTTTAGTTCTGAAGGTAAAGCAGGTAATTTTTTTTTCCATTCTTGCCAATATTTTGAATTGAGATGATAACCATCTCTATAATTTTTTATTTCTTTAGCTAATATTAAGTTTTTTTCATGTCTATTTAAAAAAATTTTTGTTTTTATTTATTTATAGTAATTTTATTTATTTATAGTAAGTTAGCAGCAGACTTCTAAATACATAAGATTTTATAGGACAAAATATAATATTTACTTATCAAAATTTAACTGAATCATTTCCACTTTACCCTTGCTTTTATTTGTAGCCTTTTCCTAGAGGTTGGCTAAAGCCTACCCAATAGGTCTAATAATAAAAAAGGCAAAAGAAAAAAAAATATTTTAGTTGTTGGGCGCTCGTGTCAAGATTATTGTTTATATTACTCACTTGTTAGTCGTTGAACGTTCTGTTATCACAATTATAATAATTGAATATCGATACCAGCTTCGCTGCAAATTGTCTTAATTAATAGTAAGAGATCTTTGCAATTCTCCCAATTTATACTCGACTATCATTTCACATCGCATTTATCCTAACCTTTCAGTTAAGTTTAGACTATATCTTTATCCAGTTGTATGAATACATATACAAAGCTTATGGATATTGGCGTGTAGTCGTTGAGGGGTTAAAAATTCATACAGCAGCTTACACCTAAAATTATTAACTTTCCTGCTGATCGCCCAATCTTTAAATTTTCACTTATTAATTAAAATAAGTCTTTAAAGCTCTAAAGGGGTTTCAGCATATAGCCATCTTCTAATCTAATATTTCTATTACAAATCCCCGATGTACTACTAATTCAATATAAAAAAACACAAAAGTTCTCCGTATCTGCGGAGAAAAAAAACTAAGTATCAATAAGATCAATTTCCATTTCAGATTCTTGATTGCTTTCGAAACCTTCTGTATTTTTGTTTAAACCCTATCCCTGCATTAATTTTATAAAGCATAGAATCGTGGATATGTGGAAGGATACTAGGCTTTATTTCATCTAAACCTGCTTTTGGTATATAAATTCTTTCATAAATAGATCCGTTTTTACTTTTTTTATGATGAATATTAGTATCCAAATTAAAATTTAGTTTAAGAGCTTCTTTAAGAATATTAACTTCTTCCAAATCGAAGCTATCAGTACATAAAGTTACACCTCCTCTTTTTACTTGTTGACCATCATCCATTATCAAAAATGCTAAACTTCTATGAGTGAATTCCTCCGCGATGTTTGTAGGTATATGTTTTGCACCAGCTTCATCTAAAAACATGTCAGCTAAAGAATTACATTAGAGAAATTGTTTTTGTTTTTGTTTTTGTTTTTTTTTTTTGTTTGTTTTTGTTTTGATTTAGTATAAATTCTTAAGGTGCCAAACCGCGGAGACAATGTGTACTCTCGTCCGCGATCAGCCTGTTATCCCTAGCGTAACTTTTCAAATATGTTAACACTTAAGCTCTTTATCTTAAATATCCTAGACTCGCGCCTAGGTTCAGACTATGTCTTCAACTTATATAGTTGTTGGGCATTCGTGGTGGGATTATTGCTAACTGAGGCTCACCCACTAGTCGTTGAACGTTCTACTTTCAAACTAACCTTCTTAGATTAGTTCAGTTGATAGCAGTTTCGCTTCAAATTGTCTCTGTCTCTTAAAGAGAAAACTACGGCTACTAGAGAGTTCCTTGAAATTAACCCAATTTTCATTTAATTATTTCTAATTAAAGTGACAAAAGTTACAAAATTTCCAATTTATTTTTATTTTTATTTTATTTTTAGGGCGGGGGTTCGAATGTTAATTATTCTTCATCACTAAACTTAAATTTATATATTTTTCCTTTTTCTCTTATTTCTTTTCTAATACCTCTAGCACATCTACTGATCCTATTTCTGGAAATCCCTAAGGCTTCACTAGCTAATTGAATAGATTTAAAATAACCTAAAACTTTATCATTTTCATTTAGCATAACTACTATCTTGTTCATTCCACTTTTTTCTCTAAATAAAGCTCTAGTTTCTGCGGATAATATAGCACCTTTTTTATTTCCAACTTTCCCTAGTTTAGCTAAACTCATTTTTGTTCTTACCTCTTCAGAATAAGATCTTCCTAAGTTGCTACCTGCTTTGAAGTTTATATTATATTCCGGCTTAATTTTATCCAAGAAATATTGTTCTCTTGCCAAAAGTAGCATTCTTAATTCAGCCATAGGCGCCCTAACTTCGCCACCTTGCAGGGTAGGGATAAGGGGTTCAAACATTTCTAAGATTTTAAATTCAAAATTAGAATAACCGTATTTCAATAAAGCCCTCAATAGTTTACTATTACCTTTTTCAAGGTTTCGCTCTAAATATAGAGGGTTCAAATATTCCTTTAATCTTCTTAGCATAATAGCGGAACTTCCAACATATTTTTTACCATTAATAAGATTAGTTATCAAATAGACGCCAGGTTTGTTTATTAAAAACCAGTTAGAAGAGTCAATGTTTAAGTTTTGAAAAATAATTTTCATTTTTTTAGTTTATTAGTAAAAACTAAGTGATAGCGTCTAACATTTATTTGGTTAGGAATAGATAGAATTAAAAATTAAGTCTATTATATGCGCCAAATAAACCAAGTCGATCTTTTACATCCGTTATAAACTTGATCAGATTTACATTTATATTAGATGGTGGTTATTACCACACACTATCTTTGAAACAAAATTGTGCCCTTTCAATAACCCATGGTAATCGCACTGCTTGTGTACACAAAAGCGATTCTGCGAAGGAGGGAAAAAAATTTTTTTTTGGAACTTCTTTTATCAATTGATCCCCGTCTATCCCATACTATAGCGAGGGGTCACTATGCCCTACTTACGTATCTGTGCGACTTTTGAGTCTTTCAGTTAAGCATGCTTATCGCCATTGAACCCTGCGCAACCCTTCACTGGTTGATTGATTTCCATTCAATTTCTAGCCATACCTTATAAATTATATATTAATATTAGAAAATAATTTCTTAAAGATTACTAAGTAGTCCTATTCTATAAAAATATAAATATAAATATAAATATAAATATAAATATAAATATCTAAAAGTTTTTGTTTTAATTAAAAGAAAGTTTAATTTGATTTTAAGTTGATATATTTGGATGTACTTTGCTACTCTATTAAAGACGACCGCCCCAGTCAAACTGACCATTAGTCAACTCTCCCTTTTCTTTTTAATTTTAAGGTAAATATAAACCCAATCTTGTTTTTAAGGTTTCCACTATAAATGTCTCTCGACTTACCTATTCACTATTAAACTAGATTGTTCTAGATTCATATGATAACTAACTACAGTAAAGCTGCATCATTTCTTTGTATGTTCTAACTAAGATATTTAATCTTCAGTTTCTTACCTTCACAGATAAGCTCAGACTATGTCATCAATTATTTTTAACTTGGCCCTTGGCCTGCTTTTGCTTTTAGCAGCTTAGCAGCCAAGCAATATAGCAAGCTTAGTTGAGTTGTACAACTTACAACTTACAACTAAGAAAAAGTACAAATAATTGTCGGATTGTCGTGTTAGGATTCTTGTTAGTGATACTCACCTATTAGTCGTTGAACCTTCGTTACCTTTGTATTAAATATACTCCACTGAGTAACGCTCGGCTGCAAATTTACTGCTTGCTTTATTTAGTTGAATGTGAGTTGCTAGTTAATAACTAACACACTATATAGCTAGTATCTACAACTTACAACTAATTAAAAAGCTAAAGCTTAGAGTTTTCCTTGCAATTTTTCCGATTTATTAAACAGACCCCATGCTATTTTAGGGTCTGTTGAGGCACCGTTTAGTATTACTACAAAAACATCCTCTAAGAACCGTACGTGCGACTTTCATCGCATACGGCTCAAGCATTAAGTTAAGTTTTTTTTTTATTTAGATTTTCTTCTAGAATTACTCAAAATATCTCTACCTGAATTCATGTTCATAGCTATAAAAGTCATTTCTTTAAACCCTACCTCAGTTAAATAATGTTTATTTTTTTTTAATAAGTAAAATTTTTTAAAATCTAGATAGTCTAAAGATTTTCTAGTAAACATAGGGTAAGCATCGAAAAAATCAATAAATGTTTCAGGAGAAGAATTATAATAAAAAGAGCTGTCATTACATGATCTGGCTTTTTCCAGAGAATTTATATTTTCTTGTCTAGGACTAAGACTACCAGCATTAAAGAATTCTTTAATGGCTTTAAGTATTGAATAATCATGACTACTTTGTGAGATAGATAACCTATTTCTCGTTATAATTTTATTTGTAGCCTCTGATTTAGATATTAAAGTTCCAAAGGTACCCTCAGCATCTACAAAAGCTTGAACCCAATGAGGGTTTAATATTATTTCCTTTAAATTTAAATAATTAAATAATTCTTCAAAAGATCTATTTCTATTCATCTTATTTTTAATCTCAATTATTTTATTTAAACCTTTTAATTCTAAATGTTCTCCTTTTCTAATGATTTCTGATGCTTCCTTAAAACTTTCAAAATTAAGTTGCTTAGAAGTCTTTAAAGGATAATTATTAAAATGAGGTATAATTTTTTTAATTATATCCTCCTTGCTTTGTACCACGAACCTCATACAATCTTTTGAGGAGGGTATTACTTGACCGCAATCAAAAAACTTCTGTAAATAAAACAAAACAATTTTAGAGTGTGCTTTTTGTGTAATACTAATCCTTAAGGATATTTTTTTCTTAAGAGGTCCTGTACTAGGTAAAATTGCTATAATAAAAGAACCTTCACCATCCATAAAACCAGTAACCCAATTAGGATTTAATTGTACTAAAGTACTAGATTTAGCTGGCTTTGCCTGATCTATGTTTAATTCATTTTTAATATTTAAGTTTTCTATTGCCCGTAGCGCAATCATTACCTTGACAAAGGCAGCAAGGGTCATTTTTCATTTTTAATTCAAGATTTATATTTTTTATATTATAAATATGTTACCTTTGCTTTTGACTTTGTAAGCATAGGCAAAAGGCAGCAGACTTACAAATACATAAAATTGGAATCAATAAAGTTAAAAATAAACTTCCCCTTTGCTCGACGCAAAGTTGTACAACTAGGCAAGAGTTTCTAGACTAAAATCTTTAGATCAGAAAAGTCTTCACTAATGATTAATATTTAATATTAGCAATATCATAAATAATTATTCAAAATTCTCTGTGTAACCGCTCTTACATTTGCGATACTGAAATAAGATATGGTAAAGATAGATTACTTTTTTTTTTATTTTTAAACTTAACACTAATTCAAAGTAGGCATCCTTTCAGATTGGTTAATCTTAACCTATCCCTATCATTACAATAAGGCTTTTGCTTTTTTGAATTTCCTCTACCCACTAACGGTTATTCTACTTCACAGTTAGAACCTCTAGCTTGCGCTAGTCACTATTGGGCTTACCTAGTTTTTAAATTAACACTTTAATGATATTCCTTAGGACTCCACTATATATAAGTTACTAATCAGACCCATTAAGAAAAATGCGGGAATATTTTCCTACAAGTAATACTTATACTTCAAACGTGAATTCACATTACATTGTCCTTAGATATCTAGCTCTTAATTAAAAATTAACAGGCTTCATGCTTTAAAATTACTCATAAAGCACGCTGTTTTGAGCTCAAATAATGGATTATCGGGTGGGTTTTAACCACATTGTTAATTTAAACTTATCTAGTCGCTATTTTTTTAAAATTTTTATTAAAAACTATTTTTGCCAAAAAATAAAATAACTAACCTATTTTATTATTACTTTAGTTTGTTGATTCCATTCTGGTATTTTTATGATATTACGTTTACTTTTTCCAAATCTACCTGAATTCATACCTTGGGCTATTTCTAGCATTAGTTTAAATCCGTCTAATCTTAGATATGCTTTTGATTGTTTAAGTTCGTAGAACTTAATAAAATCTAATAAATCTAATTGTTTTTGAGTAATTAGTGGATATTCTTTAAAGAATGGTAAAAATGAATGAGGATCATTATTAATATAATTAGCTGCATTCAAACAAGTTGACTTAATTTCATTAATATCAGAAAAGTCTTTCAACTTAGGTTTAATAAAACCTTTACAAAAATACATCTTTATAGCATACAAAATAGAAATATCATGGATATTTTGACTGATATTAAAATCAGTTTTAATACTTATTTCTATAGTATTTTTTTCTTTAATGCTATTTGTAGCATTTAAATATACTCCAAAGCTACCCTCACCATCTGCGAATCCTTGTAACCATGAAGGCTTAATTATTATGTTTGTAGGTAATCCGACACTATAAAATTTGTCTTCAAAAGGTCTACCTTTATTCATAGAATTTTTAATAGCAATAATTTGTGACAACCCTTCAGGTTTTAAATGTTCTCCATTTTTAAAAAAAATAAATGCTTTTTTAAAGCTTTCATAATTTAATCTTTTGGAAGAAATTAAAGGGTATTTATCAAAATGAGGAATAACTATTTTTTCAATGTCTTCTATATTATTTACTACAAACCTCATAGTTTTAGTATTTTTATTTTCTATTGTAACACTACCACAATTTAAAATTTTAGCTAGAGCATAAAGCATGTTAACAGAGTGATCTCTTTGACTAACTTTGAAAAAAAATCTAACTTGTGGTTTATTAGATCTTCTCTTATCTTCATAAATAGAAATGTAAAAATTACCCTCTCCATCTGTAATACCAGTTAGATAATAAGGATCTATAATGAGCTTATCGTTTTTATAATTCATAACATTTACAAAACTAGAAAAGATAAAAATATTGTCTAGTCCGTATATGTATATGTCTAAAAAATTAATGTCTAGATAGACATTAATAAATAAAAAGAAAATAATAATACTATTAAAAACTAATTTAATATTGATACGTAAATTAGAATTAATAATTTTGTAAAGGAATAATATTTTGTTTGTAATCTGTTATTTAATTTTTTTTTAATTTATTAGTTGGCTACATACAAATTTATTTTTAATTGCTCTATCAGAAGTTAGGGGATTAGCCTTTTCTGACCTCGGATGCTCCTTTACAAGCATTTGGCTTTGGCCTTGACGGGTACAATTTAGATAAATTTAACTAGGTATGTAGCATCAGTTATCTGATAGTAAACTATACTAGTATACGATTTACTATTTTAATATTTATTGGAATATTATAGTTTTTAATAACATTCAGATAAGCTCCAGGGCTATTTAAGTTTCCCGTCCCCCTGGAGGCAGCGGGCATCTGCACCCGCAATTCAATTTCACTGAGCAAGTTGTAGAGACAGTGAGACCATCGTTACATTATTGATACCGGACCTCATTTAACATGGTTAATCAAATTTATCATGCAATTAAATAAACAGGTTAAAAGATATATTTTAACAGTACCTACCCTAACTAATAAGGGAAGGGGAAAGCACCCTAAGGCCATTTTCTATTTTGATTCATACCTGATTTTATTTGAAGTATTTTTTTAAATACGGATGGAGACGTTAGATGTTCTTTAGTTTTTATTATATCACATACTTTTTTAAAATCTTTAAAATCCAAGCTTTTCGTTCCGGCTATAGGATACAGATTAAAAAAAGGTATTATTACATTAACAATATCATCAAATTTTGTAATTTGCAGATTTACACTTTTTTCCAAGCGGCCTGACCCTAGGCCGACTGCTGATATAGTAATCTTTTTAGCGTGTTCTGTTACTTTAGTTTGTTCTTGATAACTATCCCTTTGGGCTTTCATTTGAGCGGGAGAAGAAGATTCAAGATTGTATAATTTAAAATAAGTAGCCAGACCTTTTAGAACCTCTAACTCTCTAACATGTAAATGTATTCCTAATCTGGCAAATACTTGATTATTTGAATTTCTAAGAACTATTTGAAAAGAACCATCCCCGCTAATAAACCCTGATACCCAAAAAGGATTAGGGATACCTTTAAAAAAATACTCTGGTCTATCCTTTGCCATAATATTTGGAAAAGCATTCTTTAAGTTCTCAGGTAAACCTAAATTAAGATTACTTTTTAGACTGATTATTTCTAATAAACCTCTTTCGGTTAAATGTTCACCCTGTTTAATGATTTCAAAACATTGTTTAAATATAAAGTAATCAGAGAACTTGTGTGTTATTAGAGGGTATTTATCAAAATGGTTTAAAATCACAGGGATTTCTTTTATAGAGTCCACTGCATATATTACCGCTTTTTTTCCACATTTGTTTATTTTACCCACACCTAGTGTATTTTGAATAGCTTTTAATAAAGACTGATCTTTTAAATGTAAAGTAATAGAAAAAACTGGTCTAACTCTCCATTTAGTTTTTAATTTAGTATTTTGTTGTACTTTAATTGTAAAACAACCTTCAGCATCTGAGAATCCTGTAATAAATCATGGATTTAACTCAGACTCAGTTTCTGTTATGCTATTTAAATTAGAAAATGATCTATTTTTTAATTGTTTAGAAGGGATTTTGAATGGATAGCAGCTAGCGCAGCCCATTAGAGTACACCTTAACTTTGGTTTTATTCCAAAGTAACTACCGTCTACTCGTTGCTCTTTTACAGATATTATATTTGGCCGTGGGTTATAAAAATCTGATTTAGATCCGCGATATCCCATTTCAGTTTCCATCATCTTATAACTTGTTACCATACCCAGGTAATTATTCTGGCCACTTATAACTTTTCAATTATAGTTTGGTACCATAAGCTTTAGGGTGTCCCCGGAGTTTGATAGTTTTTCCCACATTAGTATTTTCCCAAAATACTTTGCAGGCCAACTGATTTTGCTACCTTAGGCATTAATCTAAATATTTCTATTTTAGTTTGGACTATATCATCAAATAAATTTATGCGGAGCCTATGGCTTTAGCCTTATAATATTATTTGCTCAATTATCTAGTCTCTGAGGGCTATTATTAAAAAAAATCACTGCTCCTACCGAAGATATGGAAGCACACAACAAAAAAAAATTTATAAAGGGGATCAATATATATATAATTTAATTTAATTTAATTTAATTTAATTTAAATCATTATTATTAAGCGAGTTTGTGTTTAATTTTTCAAAATAAGCTGTTTTATTTTCAATAATTTCTAAAATTTCAGAGATTTGTCTTTTTCTGGTTTTACCTTTACCTTGAATTGAATAAGCAAGATTAATTATTTCTATTAATGAATCTTTATCTCTTTGTCCTCCATCTGAAGATTTTAAAACAATTTGTTTAAATACTGAATATTCTTCCTTTTTACAACTAAATGGTTGTACATAAATTTCTAAAAAAGGTATTACATGTTTAATTATTTGTTTATAACCCTTCAATGTATAAACAAAGATATCTGGGGACCCAGATTTTTCTACTACAGATCCACAATTGAATAATTCTTTAAATGAATATAAGAGATCTAAACCGTTTTTATGTTGACTAACATTAAACACAGGTTGGATGTTTATTCCAAATTTAAAGTTTTTATTTATAGATATAGATACAGAATTAGAGCCTTCTCCTTCCACAAAACCCCCTAAAAAATAAAGATAAGATGTGTTTTTAATATCTTTTTCTTTTTTCATAAATTGTTGTTGCTAGTAAAATGATTAGTGTCTAACATATGCTAATTAATATAGCATACTCTTTTAAACCTTTTACCGAAGCAGCTATAATTATTTTATTTTTATATTCCCTGCTGATTGCCCACCTTTCCTCGCTACGGGTTTCACAAGAGTACGCGATTGTGCCTATGCCCGAATGGGCCTAGACCAGAGGGACTTTGTACAAAACCAAAGACAAAAGTTGTATTATCTTTAAGATTATCAATTTAAGAAATAATAACTTAAATTATTAATTAAAGTACTTAAAGCTTTAGGGTGTTCCAGCATATCATCGAGTTTATTGAGGACCCTAAAGGTATTTTTATTAGATCCTCATAGTTAAGCATTACAAAAAAATAAAAACGTTTAGATCCTAATTTTAATTTATTTATATTCCAATTAAGTTTTATCCTTAAGAGTAATTAAATACTTTTCTTTAACTAAACCTGAGTCGCTTTCTTTCAACATATTAAAGATTTCTTTATTTTTAATATATTTTCTTAAAGTTATCATTACCATGACAATGGCTCTTGTTAAATTTAAAACAGTTGCAGCTTCACTTATAGACTTATATTCTGTGGCTGCCGTAGTTGCGATATTTGTAACTACTACTATTTTTCCTCCTTTTTTAGATTTTGAAGGAATTATTTCATTTAATAAATCTAATTCTAAGTTATCAGATTTTAGTTTTCTTTTTGCCCAAGAATTTCTCATTACTTCTTTAGCTTCTTCAGTATGAACTTTTCCCGTATTAATTTCTCTTAACATTTCTAAGGTTTCTGCTAAATGTTTAAATCCTAAAAGGTTTTGCCTCCCTTTAAATTTAGCTAAAGTTTCAGCTGTGTGTTTATATCCAGCTAAGGAACGGGCTTTGACCAGCACATTATATTCAAAATCAAAATTATCTAAGTAATATTGTTCTCTTTTTATTGTATCTTCTGATAAACAATATTCAATTATTTCGAAGATAAAGTTTTCATGTCCATGTTTTAAGATTGCATTATAAATTGGCATATTTACTTCTCCTAAAGTTTTTAAATCGTAATAAGTATTAAGTCTTCTTTTGGCGCTAGATGTACTACCTAAGTATTCTTTACCGTTTAGCTTGTTAATCCATCTATAAACAAAAGCTTTATCCTTGTTATCTTTGAATATTAAACTTTTGTTAATTTTTGCATTTTTGTAACTTACTGCTGGAGTTATAGTTAATTTAGGTAGACCTCTATAAAGACTTCTTGTAAAAATAAATTTAGTCTTTAGAAAAGTTTCTATAGATTTTAAGTAATTACCTATAGTTTGGTTTGTCATAATTATTGTCATTGTAGCTTTAATTTATTAAAATATTTTAAGTTTAAGAATTAGTAGGCTAAAGCCATAGGCTATAAAATTTTAACTATTTTAACTCTGGTTAGGGGGCTAGCCTTCAAAGTGATTAGTCAAACCAATAACTCTCTCTAGTTATTATTTTAAAACCAAAAGGGATACTAACCTTGAAAGGGCATTCCTTTCTCGCCCCTGTATTTTTTGTTTTTTTGGACTATTTCTTTTTACTCCACGTATAGTCTCTGAGGATCCTACTAAATTTAAATTTGTAATTTATAAATCTTTTGTTTCCTGCTAATTGCCTTTTTTGATAGTTCTCAACTTAAATTTTCACTCCAGTTATTAAACTAGTAGTATTAAGTAAAAAAAGGGTTTCTAGCAAACAGTGGATAGTGTTTCTACTAATTAAAAAGAAAGCAACTTAACATATTAGCTTATTATTTAAAATTTTAATTAGCATAACACGCGGCCTTAACTTGACCGCTATTAACCAGACTTTCGATTAGTCACATTTTTATATAACTTCTCTTATATTACTGGCATTGGGCAAATTTCACACAGTATACTACCATATTAATGATTGCACTGTGTTGTGTTTTTAGTAAACAGTCGGGGCCTCCGATTCTGTGCCACCGAAAATGTTAACATTTTATAATTATAAAAATGATAATTTAAATTTGCGGTACCTCTTGTCATCAAATTTATGAGGGGAATTTGCCGAGTTCCTTAACAACTTTTAGCTCTACGCCTATGTATACTCTACTTATGAACCTGTGTCGGATTAGGGTACGGTAGTTTAAAATATTCTTTTCCTGGTCCAAACTTTAAAATTAGGACTTTCTATTTTATACTCATCAGCAATAGCATTTGCTATAGTCCTTAGAGGCCGCATTAAAACAAAACGGTTAAACCTTTCTCATTTGCAACCCTTTCATATTCGGCGAATTCCATTATAGGAACTTTTTACGTTACTCATGTCAGCATTCTCTCTTCAGTAACCTCAAAATAATGAAACACTATTTTTTCAACAGTTTTACTGAATGTTCTACTACCTAAATTAAAACTAAACTAACTAAATTTTAAGTTCACTTAATTTTAACCAACACGATATCGGTTGATTGTTTAAGACCCGTTAAATTTTCGGCGCTACTATCTATTATTTATAATCTAATCTATTATTTTATTTTATTTAGATAATATAATGTAATATAAATAATTTAACTGCTGATGCGTTGTTACTACGATCATTAAAAGTAGCGACTGCCCGTTTCTCCTATGCTACTTTTCTCCTTTATATACTGACCTTATTCAATTAAAAATAACTACTAGCCTACCTGAGGTAGGCTTGGGTACCATACCCAAGCAACTCAAACTTTATTTACAACAGGGATGTATTACTTATATATTCTTAGAGTAGCGCAAGCGAACAATTTCAATGTATTGTGACTTACTTAAATTTCGGTGTTTTCCTTTTTTGTTCCTTTTGTTCTTAGTTTCAGAAAAAAGTAAGAAATATTATACGCCAAATCTATCGCATTTAATTTACTTTCTAAGCTTAAAGGGTTTTCCCTTTTTAACATGATACTAATAGTTCTAAATTTGACATAGTGGTTAGATTTCTCTGAAAATACAGGGTGTTTATCTATAAAAGGTATTAAAAGATCGACAATTTGATTTAGACCTGTTACAGTATAAACAAGTTCTTTTTTAGTACCTTCTCGAATAGATCCTATTTTTCCTAATTTTTGTTTTACAATTTCTAATAACATTTGCTTTTCATTTCGCAAATGCAAAAGAGGTTTAGAAAATAAATCATTAGTTATATTGAAACCTGTTTTAATTTCTCCATTTATTTGGAACGAAATAAAAAAACTACCGTCACCATCAATGAATCCTGATATAAAGTTATTAGAAACAATCAAATTTTCACTATTTAATAATAAAATTTTTTCTATTATCTCTTTATTTCTTTGGGCTACAAATTTTGATGCCTCTTCATTTACTCCTAAAATAGTAAACAGTTTATCTATCGTTTCTATTTTTCTATTTGTAGTTATATTCATTGATAAAGCTAATTTTAATAACTCTCTTCTTTCTTGTATACTTCTTTTTTCTTTGTTAAATAAAGCAGTAACTATTTGACTAAATAGTTTAAATGCATGATATTTAGCGCAAAATATTGGATAATTATTGAAATGAGGAATTATTATATTATACAATTCAGCGAGTCTTACCACTCCAAACTCAGCAGTATGCTTCTTAGTGTTAATTGTAATATTACCACAATTCAAATAAGACTGAATGCTTTCTAATATAAACTTAGAATCAAAATCAGCAGTTATTGTAAACTTAGGTTGAAATTGAATACCGAATAGATGTTTAGGAGCTATTTTTATAGAGCAAAAAAAGGATCCGTCAGCTTGAGTTAATCCACTAATGTAATCGGGAGATAATTTAAATTGTATTATTTGTGGTTTTTCAAAAATTTGGTTCATAAATAAATTTGTTATTTTTTTTGTAGTTATTTTTGTTTGTTTTTTTATATAAAGTGTAAATTTTGTAGATTAAAATTGTTATTTTTTATTTTTACTCAGGTTAGGGGACTAGCCTTCTAAGTGATAAGTCGAACCAACAACTATCTAATTTTTAAAGTTCAATCGAAAGAGATACAAAATTTTATTTATAGGAAGCCGTTTCTTTCTCGACTATGTACCAATGCTTTCACATTGGATTAGACTACGTCCTAATAATTCTCCTACCTGCCTGTTTAAACAGCTAGTAGCTCCTTTAGCAGAAAAATTTATGCTTTTGTTTTCTAAAGGATTTTAATTATTCTAAGCGTATAGTCGTTGAGGATCCTACTCTATATTATAAAAATATATTTGGTTTCCTGCAAATTGCCCACCGTTGCTTTTGCCTATGTCCGATCAGTTATTCAAAACAGGAGGGACTTGGTACAAACCACTGGCAAAAGTTGTTATATCTATATAAATTATCACTATTTTATTAGTATTATAAGCTTTAAGGGTTCCTTGCATATAGCTCAGTTTTTTTTTGTTTTTTTATGAGCCCAGCAGCCTGTTGGATCTAAGCTCACTTCACAGCTGTATTTGATTTGGCTACGTCCTTATTTTCACTTAACAATCTATTTGGGACCTTGATCGGTGTTCTCGGCTGTTTCCGTCTTGACTGCCCAACTTAGCATGAGCAGTCTGAATATCTACCATCAATTTATGTTATTCCGAGATTCGCTTCCAAAGGTAAGATTTACTAGATCCCCACTCGCTAAACGAATAAAATTTAAGATAAACCTTTGCTTTTGCTTTTTTCTTACGACAAAAGTCATAATTACAAAAGTCATAATTCTTATTTTTATTTAATTCAAATAAGTTCAAATCAAATAAGAATAGAAACTTAGAAGTAATTATAATAAATTAAACTGTTGGGAACTGCCTTGCTGTACCTCCATAAATTTGTGCCTTTTGTTTCAAGGCTAAGATAGACGTCATACTTAAATATGTTTCGTAGAAAACCAGCTAGCACCAGGTCAGATTGGCATTTCCAATTTTATTTTTTTTTTTTATTCTATATTTCACAATATAGTTAAGACTATACCTTCATCTCTACTTTAACTTTAGGTTAATTTATAATAATAGTAAAAATATTAGCTTTAATAAATGTTAGCATATGGCTATATGTATGTAACGATTAAGAAGGGTTTAATTCTTTTTTATCTACTCCCTCCTTCCCTTGCCTACGGGACAAAATTTTAGTAAGTATTCAGATTTACTTATTTTTCTACCTTTTCCTCCTTTATTCATATCTCAAGCTAAATCTACTATTGTTTTCAATCCTTCATCTGTTTTATATCCATTATTCTTTATAAGTTCAGCTACTTTAATAGTTTTTTCAAAATGATTTTGTTTTATTGTATTAAATTTAATATCCTTAAGCTTAGGATATATTTTATCTAACATATCTTCTACATTTTGTACTTGGTATCTAGCTGCATTAGATTGTAATTTATAAACAGTACCACAATTAAAGAAATCAACTAGATCATTTAATACTGAAATAGAAGATAATTCACATACTACTGTAAAATTAACATTAATTCTTCTTCTAGTAGTGACAAAAGATACATTAAAACTACCATCTCCGTCTATTAATCCTCTAACAAATTCTAGTGTTAACATTTGCTTTTCATTTCGCAAATGCAAAAGAGGTTCTTTGTTATTACTTGTATTAATAACAAGTACAATATCTAAAACTGTAGGAAGTCCACCAAATTTCTCAATTAATTTTTTTACTAATATTTCTTTAGAATCATCTGTTCGTAAAGATGTTTCTTTATTCATAAAATAAGATAAATTAAGTATTTGAATTAGTCCTTCTAATGTTAAATGTTTTTTTTCTTTAATCATTAAAGCTACTGTTTTAAATATATTATAACCTACTAATTTACTTCCTCTTAATGGATATTTATCAAATAAAGGCAATAGTACTTCAACTATTTCATCTATAGATTTTACTACGAAAATTACGTTTTGTCTATTGTTATAGACTTTTCCTATACCTAATTTTTTGTGAATTTCTATAAATAAGTCAAATTCAATTTTAGATTGAGTAATGTTAAAAATAGGTACAGGTCTAATAGGTAAACCAATTTTTTGACTCATAAAGCTAATTACAAAGCTACCGTCTGATTGAGTAAAACCTGATATTCAATCAGGTGTAATATTAAAGTTTTTATTCATATTTTTCATTTTTATATTTTAATGATTAGTTTATACTTCTTATAAATATGTTAGCAGCAGACTTACAAATACTTAAAACTAATACTATTAAATTAACCATGTTTAATTTGAAACTGTAGAGAGCTAGCGTGTTGCAACTATAAGATCGTAGTGCAGGGTACGACATTATAAGAGCCTTAATTTTTCAATTAAAGTCGTTACGGGGTAGTATCTAGCTTTATAATTAGATGATACTAACGTTCATAAAACAACAAAATTTGTTTTATTTTTTATCAATATACTTTTGCCTTTGGTTTGCAAAAGCAAAGGTCAGTTTATAAATACAGATGTTTCTAGAAAGATACTACTTCCCACGGTATTGCCTTAATATTTATTTAAGGTTTCCACCGTTATGAGCTAGTTCTTATAAAGAGAATTACTTCTCAATGCGGCAAAATGCTCTACCGCTTACCAAAACTCTTCGGAGAATTATGCAACATTCAACCGTTCGATCCATTATAATCTGGTCTTGGTAAGATCACCTGGCTTCGGGTCTAATAGAAGTAACTTACCCACTACTACTGAATTTAATATTAAAAATAATTTAAATTACTTTAGTCTAGTCGCTTTCGCTAAGGTTATTAACCTTGCTACTCCTATTAACTTGCTGACCCATTATGCAAAAGGTACGCCGTCATACATTACTTCTTAGGAAAGTAGTATTTCGACTGCTTATAGAGTTACTAATTCATGATCTATTTCACCATTCCCCGTTTTCTAATTATAAATATAAATACAAATACAAATATAAATATAAATATAAATATAAATATAAATATAAATATAAATATAAATATAAATATCAGTAATTAAATTGAATTACAGAAGAAGTTACGGTTTCTTACTTAATATTAATATTAATATAATAATAGAAGAGATTAAAAATAAATAAAATTAATATAATATAATTAAATTCTGTTTTTAAACTAGGGAATATTTAGTATACTACTTGCTTTTCAAAATTTTCCTTTACAGTACTTTTTCACTATCGCTAAATTTATAATACTTAGCCTTAGAGGATGGTTCCCCTGTATTCCGACAAGTTTTCTCTCATCGTACTCAATTTAAGTAATACATTAGATTTAGATTTCTGTTCTTTATTTAATATATTTGTACATCGAGTTTAAATTAATTTAATTTCTTATAAAATAATTTATTAGAAAATAATCTTAATCTAAACATTAGACGACTTATTCAGTTATATAAAATTAACTTTACAGGACTCGAATACCTTATTTAGTACAAAAATACATGAATATAATAATATCTGAACTCTATTGCCTAATATGCAAGGCAAGGGAGGTATGGTATAAAATTATAACTATATATTTGTTTTATCTGTTTGAGAGATTTCAAGTTAATTTTATTTTAAGTGTATAAAAAATATACACGATAGGGCTTGTCCGATTTCACTCACCATTACTTTCGGAGTCTCGGTTGATTTCCTTTCCTTTCCCTAATAAAATGTTTTACTTCAGGAAGTGTTATTTTAACAAAGGTTTTCCTTAGGATCGCTTAGTGTGATAAAATAAATTCAAATCCATTATATTTTTGTTCTTTTTTTATCCGCCCTCAGATTACTAATTAGAGGGCTAATATTTAAACTACTAAAAAAGTTAAATAAACCTTAAATTTATTCATATATAAGCTTTTGGTATATACCTCCTTATTTATAAATTTGCTTTTTTGTTCCTTAATAACCCCTTTAAATTACTTTATTTTTATTTTTTTTTTTTAATGTTACTACAATAATTGTCATCGATACTTTTATTACCCCCCTAATTTTTATTTTTTAATTTTTAATTTTTAATTTTGAATTTTGAATTTTTATTTTAATTTTAATTTGCGGTGCGAGTGTATTTAAAAATTAGTTCTATTTTATTTTAAATTTTAGATTATTTTAATTTAATCATTGTTATTACTAAAAATACTAACAGACTCTTACTCTTTCTTTATTCAATTATGTAGCCTAAGCACCAAACA
>Ga0193703_1000003_pt1 | contig 44604 bp, 76 predicted proteins | sample U3a2metaG_FD_143062 | JGI IMG/M metagenome (GOLD analysis project Ga0193703, IMG submission 143062) | Soil microbial communities from a riparian zone of the East river system, Colorado, United States - U3a2 | ecosystem: Environmental > Terrestrial > Soil > Riparian zone | place: USA: East River...
CGCTATCCCCTGTCCCTTAGGGTATCGGCTAAGTGCTTGAAAATGAACGAGTTAGGCCGAAACCGGAGTAAGGAACTAGTATAGATTAGGTATAGAAGTAGTCGGGATTTAGTAGGTTTTCAGTAAGTCAAACTAATGATTATTGATTTAATATAGCAATAGTATTATAACTATTTCGAGAGTTATGGCTAATAATAGTGTCCACTTTATAGGACAGTCATAGAAATCGGCTCTGAGGCTGACTAATATCAACCAAATAGCGAATCTGACCACAATAGGTTGTGGTGTCCACTTTTGATGACACATAATATTGTGGTTCTGATTACGGAACGGGTTTTGCATTTGAATCCTGTAGGGAGAAGTCTCAAATTTAGGACACATAATATTATGAACTACACAAAATCAATGGAAACAATTAACACAACTAATCCGGTAAAATCCACACAAGTATATTGGTGTAATGTGTGCGATGATAATCAGGTTCACAGTGATAAGCCTGAGACTGGAAAGTTTTATCAGGTTTTTGGTCATGAGTTCCATACGGGAGATTACACGTCTGTATTCTTTGCAGTATGCTCTACTTGTGATGTAATGAAATCACTAAAGGTGAAATAATGAATCATTCATTCCATCCAAGTTTAACTGACGCGCTTAAATGTGCCCACTGTAAATTCCCTGAAATTCAGCATGGCTCATCAGCCGTATGCGAAACGTGTAATAATGTAGCGTCAGTCGATATCGTATATGGTAATATGCTTATGTGTAAGGACTGTCAAGATAAGGAGTCTAAAGCATATGCAGAATCGATGAAACCTGAAAATCAACAGAAACGAGTAGATGCACATAACTTAGCATTAGAATCGTCACGTAAGGTAGATGCATCTATTCAGGTTAGAACAGACCTATTTAATGCTGCCACTACATCAATCGTCGAATTATGTCAGATGATTGATAATGATTCAACAATCGAAAATAAACCATACGCGAAAGCCTTAGAATTAAAGACTAGATTCGATAAGTTTCAGGCTGTAATATTCAAGGCTAATGAAGAAATTGTAGACGCGAATAATAATCAGAAAGCTATTCAAGTCTATCTAAATCAATTAGCTAACACATTACGTGCTGAAGAACGTGAAAAGTTAAAGATAGCAGATATCAATTATAGGCCGGTCGCGGTCAAGCAAGTTAGTCCTGCCAAGATTAAACCAAAGAAATTAGATAAAGCATTAGTCCGTAAGGCTGCCGCGGATTTAGGAATTACTGAATTTGTTATGACTCAGTTTATTCTTATGTCGGGCGGTGATTTAGATAAAGCTGTCGAAAAACTCAAGAAATCTATTGCGGCTGCTAAATCTTAATTCAGTAAATAGTTAATTAAAATGATTACTCAATTAAAAGATAATTGTCCGACGTGTGGCAAGGTCGCTAAGGAACTATTTGTTACTAATACTGTCAATAAAAATGGTGAGAGTGTTAGACTAATTACACTCGAATGCTTCCATGTATTTATTAAGGTAATTCCGAAAGCTACGCCATATGAAACTATGGTTAGCAATGATTGGAAGCCTGAAATTAAATCATGTAAACATCAATGGACTAAAAATCAATGTGATTTATGTGGTGAATTTAAGTTATTCGATTTTCAAGTTAAAGGCGCACATTTCATCGAAGCTTGTCTTTCGGCTCAGAAAGGTAGTGGATTATTCGATGATATGGGATTGGGTAAGACAGTCCAAGGTTTAGCCGTAATTAAATATCATTGGAAGTCTTATACTCCGACACTTTACGTAGTTAAGTCTGCATTAACATATCAGTGGCTGTCGCAAATTTTAAGATGGTTAGGTCCAGATTTTCTAGGTCAGATTATTAAGACCGGCCGCGATTCAATTCTGCCCGGATTAAAGACATACATTATCTCCTATGATTTATTGAAGAAAATTAAACGTGAAAAGATAGCCGCACTTGGATTGAAGTTAGTAATATTAGATGAATGCCAACAGATTAAGAATCCTGATTCAACACGAACGCAAGAAGTTAGAATATTAGTTGGCGACGAAAAAATTAAAGTATTAGGAATAAGTGGAACGCCTTGGAAAAATCGAGGTAGTGAATTTTTCCCAATTCTTAATATCATTGCTCCATCTAAGTTCTGGTCCTATCAGCATTTCATTGATAATTGGGTTGATTTCTATTATCATGGAAATAAAGAAAAGATGGGTGGAATTAAGAATGTTGAGCGATTTCGCACCTACACATCAGACATCCTTATTAGGCGTGAATACAACGAAGTAATGGACGAATTTCCTGATATTAACAGGATGAAGTTACCTGTTAAATTAGATGATTTAAGTCAATCAGCTTACGATGAATCAGTTTCAGAATTTATCGCGTGGTATAATGAAGCTGTTATTAGTGGAGAAGAAGATAATCTAAATAGTATGCATATCTTAGCTAAGATGTCTAAGATGCGTCATATTACTGGATTAGCTAAAATTCCGGCCACACTTGGATTTATTGAAACATTCGTCGAAGATACTACACGTAAACTAGTAGTATTTGTGCATCACGTCGATGTCGGTCAATTAATGATATCGGCATTAACCAATTGTGACAAAATCACAAATCCTGATTGGTATGAGTTAGCAGAATATTTAAAAGATAACGGAATTAAAGTAATGAAACTCACATCTGAGTTTTCAGATGGTGAGAGATATACTATCAGTGAACAATTTAACTCCTGTAATAGAGTAATTATGATTGCCTCAACTATTGCAGCCGGCGAAGGTGTTAACTTACAGACGTGTTACGATAGTATTCTGCATGAGAGACAATGGAACTCACAGAATGAGGACCAAGCCACACCTGGAAGATTTCGTAGAATTGGCCAAACTTCTAGTGTTATTAACATTACTTACCCCGAAGGCGAAGGAACAATTGACCAAGACTTAGATTATATTGTGGAAACTAAACGTAGAAACTTCCACAATAGTATGAATAAATCGGTCGCGCCTGTATGGAATGATTCTGATATTGGTAGAGAATTGGCCGATATGATTGTTGCTAAGCATAAAGCTAAGGGTAAAGGCGGTTCTGCTATTAAATCTAGTATGGCATCAATGAAACCCAAACTACTGCCGAAGAATAATGACATTCTCACGGCACTATTAAATCTAGGAGAATAAAATGGTTGATATTGTTTTCGATAATAATTCTGATGTCGTGACCGTTAATGGTATGACATTCAAGATGAATAAACAATTCGCTACTATGCATAACATTGAGAAATTGGTATTAGAATTGTTGAATGAAATTGTCACTCACAATAATGATAAAACTATCAATGTTCGAGTAAGTAGAATTGATGAAGATACACATCAGACAATCGAGGAATATTAATGTTACGACTAATGTGTCAAGCTAGTATCGGCGGACATAATCATTCCTTTCGCGCGAGAAAACAACATAAATACTGTCGCGCCTGCTATAAAACTCAATTTGGTAGTAATAGACCAATAGACGGACGAAAGAAAGTAATTAGACCTAAACGTCAAAAGAAAGAAGCTAATACACAAACTAAGAAAAGGTAAATAATGATTATTCAACCTAGAGGATTTCAGCGGGAATCCCAATCTGCCACTATGATGATAGAAATTAAGAAAAGGATTGAACATATTGCGATAAGACATAACTGTAGTAAATCATTCGTCATTGCAACTATTCTCGCTGATGCATTTAACATTAAAGGACAACCTAACTATGCAACCTACAAACCTAAGAAATCAACTACTCATTCTGGGCGCACAAGCAAGATTAGTAAGTTTGAACAAAGAAAGAAACGAGCTTCTTAAGATTCTGAATCAGACAGATAATAATGTTCATAAAGAAAAAGAAATTCTTAAAGATGTAAAAAGAAAACCATATAAAAGAAAAGGATTGCATTGGACTCAGAAGCCTGAGAATAGAGCTAAGATGCTCAAACAAATTAGAAAGGCTAATAAGGCAAGGTAATGGCAACAATCGATAGTAAACCGATGATTGACAATCTTATTGCTAACAATGGGTATTTTGAAGATGACCCACAAGTATATATGATTGTTGAATACACTAACTCATATGGTGCTATAACCTATGGAGTAACTTGGGTTAATGAACCTGCTAATAGACGAAATAGATATTTAGATGAGACTGAATACGTTCGCAGTCCGAAAGTTATTTGGCATTCTGAGTCTAAGTAATTGGCTAACATTACTTTTGGTAAAGTTGATATAGAGAATGCCAAAAGTAAAATAGGTGTCTATAAATCATTAACTAAAGAATTACAAGTTAATGTTCCTAAAACTATTACGGTCGCCATTGAAGAAGTAGTAGAATCAGCATTTAGACAATGGTGTCGTAGACATAAAGGACATACACCAGCTTTAGAACAGAAAGCTTGGAATGAATTCATTAAGATATTTAGGAAACATTTATGATGACTGTTAAAGAACTAGCTAGATTATTAAATGAATGTGATGAGGATGTTCAGAATTATACTGTGCATCTAATAACTGAATCAGTCATTAACAAACAACTTAAAATTTCACTTAAAACAAAATTAATTGAGGTATTAGAAAATGTTGATGTAGAACGTGAGATATTATTTCTAAGAGGCCAGTAATGATGAGGGAATTAATACTCTCAATAGTTAAGGCCCATCAGGGATTAAAAGGGACTGAATTAGTACTTATACTTATGGGTGATTATGGTCCTGTTACATTTCCAGAAAAGGAATATATTACAGAATTAAATAAACTAATTAGAGATAAGGATATTGTAGAATGGTCTTACTTGACACCTGGAATAAGCGGGGAACGTTCAATGTATTTCCCTAAAGGAACTAAATTGATTAGAATGAATATGGTGAGATGATGACACTTCATGACAAATTAGTGGAAATTATGAAAAAGATAATGGCCGAAGATGGCAACATTAAGATTACTGGTCATCCTGATGGATTATATCTTATTAGAACTTATGATACTCCTACAGGAAAAGGTCAATCTAAACTATTTCTACTACATGATGAATGTAAATTTTTGATAAATCAATTTCATCGTATCTATATGACTGAGGACAAATGACTGACCATTCAATCGAAGTTGAAACAAATGTATCCAATGGTAAAAGAAATATCGTATTGGATGCAACAGTTCTAACATCTTTAATGAATTGCCCACGATTCGCCGATTTAAGATTTAATCTTCGGCTTGAGTCAATTCAGGGTAAATCTAATTCATTAGAGTGCGGGTCAATTGTCCATAAGTTCCTCGAAGTCTATTACAGACAGATTATTGGTGGGATGAATAGGAATAATGCATTCGGCTTTGGTATTACGGCCGCACAACTTTATATTCAGGGTTGTCCAGGATGCATGAATTTTGTTCCATCTGAGGAATTAAAGAAACCTATATGTGGACATCAACCAATGGAATATCCTGGTGTAGTTAATACACATAAGGACTCCGAGAAAACTTATGATATTGGTTGGGCATGGGTATTAGATACTTGTGACCAATATCATAGTCATTATCGTGCAGACCATTGGGTTCCACTCGCGACTGAGATAGTTAAATCAAAGATTATGTATGAGGATGATGAAATTCGTATCCTCTTCAAGTCCAAAATTGATTTATTAGCCGACACTAATCAAGGTATTTATTCGGTTGACCATAAAACGATGAAACAACGTCGTGATAATGTTGATTTGAATAATCAATTTATAGGTCAGGCCCTAAATACTGATATGCGAGGTGTATTCATTAATAAGATTGGATTTCAAAAAACACTGAAACCTGAAGAAAAGTTCACTCGTTCTATTATTCCATATTCAGCCGCGCGTCTATTGGAATGGCAGGGTGAAATTCTACCATATTATGCCAAATTACTTCTAATGTATGCCGAAACTGGATACTTCCCACCTAATTTCACTAATTGTGAAAGTAAATACGGTAACTGTGTATTCATGAAGGTATGTCAATCAGACCCAATTATGCGTGAAGAGGAATTAAAACTCTATTTCAAAGTTGGGCCTGAATGGAATCCAACTAATGAGGATGAATAATGAAAACACAATTAGATGGTCATATTGAATTACTGACTAAATTAAGAAAACAAATGATAAAACCTGATAATGAAATGCTGATACGTAATCCAGAACATCATGCATTTCTTATTGAATATATTGATGAAATTCTAGCTAATCCTGATAGGTTAGGTCCATTCATGTCATTAGCACATATAATTATTGCCACTAATCCAGAAATGTTTATTAATGTTATGATGAATGTGATGCACAAACATGAGCAAAAGATTCGAGATTCAGGCGAAGTTCGGAAAAACGTGGATAATAATTGATTCAGAAGAACGATTAACGGACGCGCTTCATTATGTTCGTGAAAAGTCTGGTGAATCATATCCAATGCGAATCGTTCGAGTCGAGAAAACTATAGTATTTGGTGAAGGGAAGTAATGCCTAAGAATCCTAATCACGTTCATAGATATACTCTTAAGAAATTAGGAGATAACTATCAGGTCTATGCGTGTAATAAACCGACATGCACACACTATATTTCTATTACATTAGCTGAGGGTAAACTATGTGAATGTAATCGTTGTGAAGGATTAATGATTATTTCTAAACACACACTTTTTGGCAGTCGCGGTAAGGCTATGGTTAAGCCTCATTGTTTAGAATGCACAAAAACTAGGAAAATAGTGCCCGACTTTACTCAGTTATTAGATGAGAAGGGTGTTAAATAATATGGAGATAAGATATGAAATGCAAACATTGCCAGAAAAAGGAAGCAGTAATTTATAGTAATTTCTGTTCTAATTCTTGTAAGACTCAGTTTCATCAGCAAGTGGAGAAAAATGCCCAATCTGGAACAAGCTAATATCGATTACCTATTCACCATGTTTAAAGGTGAGCCAGGAACTCGAAAGTCAACGTGCGCGCTTTCATATCCATTACCTCAATATTGGATATCAACAGACCAGAAAATGGAAGCTTTAACATTACCTGGTAAACGTTGGGGAATTGATTTTAAGCAAGTTGAATATGATGATTATCAGGATTGGGATAAGCCTCGCGCTAAGCTAGAACAACTTCAAGTTAATTGTAAATACAAAACTATCATTGTCGATTCAGTAACATCAATCGGTGATAATATGACTAAACAGGTAAGAAAAAATAAAAGGATGGACAATAGTGGTAAGATGATTGGTAATATTTCAGTATCTGGACTAGAAGAATATAACGCAGAATCGGCCGCCTTCCAAGAACTTACATCTCTACTCAAAGACATACATAAATTTCACAAAGTTAATATTATTCTCATTGCTCACGTTGTAGGTCAGCGTAAGAGTGATGATGCGAATAAATTAACTCATCATTCACGCGTCATTATTACTGGAGGCGATAAGATAGCAGGTAAGCTAGCCTCGTATATGACGGAAGCGTATCATTTCAACATTGAACCGGGTTTTAATGCTGATGAAGATGGTAAGTTTGGATTGTATACTTCCCATACCGGGAATGATTACGCTCGCACATCATTACCATTAGAAAGGAGAATAATCTTTAACAACGAACCTCTGTATGACAAGTGGATTCGTCCAGCCATTACAAAGTTGAAGAATGAAGTTCCAGTAGAACGTATTCCACAACAAAACCTAACCATCGAAAAACCATCCCTCGAAAAACCAGTAAACCCCTTTAACGTAAAGTAGGAGTTAACTAATGGCTATTGTTCAATTTAGTGACCGTGACATTCTTCGCGATAAGATTGTTGACCCAGGTTGGTATCGCGTAAAGATTGAAACGGTTGGGGAATCTGCCGCGAAAGATGCACCTGGTAAGACCCCATCAACTAACTACCCTGTCGAAGCTACTATTCTTTTCAATGGTGATACTGGTGATGTTACGTTCCGTAATGTCCCTGTGTCATGGAATTTCAACTCTAAGGCTGTCGGCTTTGCAGTTGGATATTTGAAAGCTTTCGGCATTGAAGTTAAAGCAGGTCAACGTTTTGACCTGAAAGCTTCTGAAAATCTCGAACTTGATGTTTACGTGGAAAATGATACCTACAACAATCGTATCGTTAACCGTGTGAATCACAAGTATCGTCCTGCCAATAAGGAAGTTGTCGCTATCGGATAATTTTCAAACTAACTGTAGAATAATTCAGTAACTAAGGAGAATGATTATGGACCCTAAAGACCAGAATGATGAAGTAACAGATATGGATATTGATGATGAAGATGATGAACTAGATGATGATGACGACGATGTCGAAGATGATAACGAAATCATCGAAGATACTGACGACAATAATCCTGAAGATAAACATCTAGACGTTTAACATTCACGAGGCAATCGGAAAAATACCTTGGTCGTTAATACTCTTAAGTATATTAATGACCCCGTAACATGCCAAAGTGGGGCCAAAAGATTGTAGTAGTGATAGGGAGTCCATACAACGTATCCTAGTGACGTATAAATGTATGGACTCCCGCCCTTTATTATAAATATGGCTAGGAAGTAGCCCTTAAACTTCTAAATCACTCACTCATTAACCGGAGAAACTAGATGACTAAAATTGCTGATTTCCTTCGCGGTGAAGAACCTACTCCTGATACCGATAAAACAGAAGTATCAGAAGAGAAACGTATCATTGGTAAGGTTACGAAAGTAGACCCAAAAGGTTGGGGATTTATTTCCTCGAAGGATATTCCTTTTACTAGAGTGTTTTTTCATTGGACTTCACTTCTACAGAATACTCTGAATTTCACTGAATTGAAAAAGGGTATGATGGTAGAATTTATCCCAACTAAAGATGAAGAAAAAGGCACTAGGGCCATTAAGATTAAAGTACTTCCGTCTACTGATAAGTAAGCTGATAAGTAAATAATGACGTTCCTAGAGCGATACACCAAAGAAGAGACATGGTGGGGTAAAGTACTCATTATGGAGATATTTCATCTCACTATGTCTCAAAAGGATAATACATGGACGGTAGGTAAAACTGCCGAACAATTTCAATGTAGTATCGGCTTAGTCAGCGAGAATCTACGATTAGCACACGCTTCCCATAACTCCTTACCTATTATAATTAACTGTGACACTAGAGAGCAAGCGTTAAAAATGTTAGTTAAAGAGGTGAGAAGTGCCAAAATTACTGATTTTTCCGGACCCCCTAAACGCCAGATGTGAATTACGACACGATGATGGTGGTATCGTTGTTATTGGTGTCCTTGATACACACTCTCAAGGTCGTAAAGGTCAATCATTTCCAATACCTATAGGACTTCCACAAGGTCACGGCGCGAGAGTATTTATTTCATCCCCCGGTAAAGTTCCATTAGAACAACGTGGAACTCTATGGTATGATGATGATACTGTTGAAATTCCATTTCCTGAAGGTGGAGCCTGTTTATTTACTGACGATTTTAAATTACAAAACATCCCAACTCCAACACCTAATCCAATTCCAGTTCCAGAAGACCCTAATAGACTTCCATTTGATATCATCATGGGTGTATATCATTCGGCCGTCTACGATTTAACAACTAAGGAGGGATGTGGAATATTTACTCAAGATTGTTGCACTAAGTTACATCAATTACATTCACCCACTTGGGGTCACATTAGGAAAACAGGTGCGCAAAATCAATACAACGGACATGCCGTTGATGCTATTCAAATTCTTATGTCGTTGTCTAATTGTGCTGCTGGTATCTACGACATTATTGTTGATAGTGAAGCTAGTGGCGCCAGACCTGGTTTCAATAGAACTGACAACGCTAATCAGAGTTTATGGTTCTACCCTGCTAATTAGTTTATTTCTGTATTGGTTACTTTCGCCGTTAGATTTCGGGAGAAGGGACGATGGCTAAGATTTGGACACCACAAGAAATTGAAGTTTATCGAACATGGGTTCGTGCATTATATGAGGAGGCATCTGATAAGTTAAGTGATTGGGAAAATTCATTTGTAGATAATATTGGCACACAGCTTCTGAGTAACCGAAATTTAACAGAAGCTCAAGCCGAGAAATTAGAACAAGTTTATGCAAAGCATACCGGATGATAAGGACATAAAATCAGACAAAATTAAAGACAATGAGACGTGGAATACTTGTCCGAAATGTGAACGTTCATGGAAAGATTATATCCCTACTCCAGGGTTAATTCATCGAACGAGATTGTGTCAAGAGTGTATAAATAAAAAATGATTAAATCAACTGCTCATTCTAACATTCTTAAGGGAGATACGCCTGCTTCCTTAAAGAATATAGAAATGCAAGAACAATGTAGTTTATGTGAAAGAGCAATACCCGACGGTAAAATGGTTCTTAGACATGATAAAACAAGGAACATTCTTTGTGTATTATGTCTAGTGGAGATAGCTGAGATACAATGAGCGAGCGTAAGTATATTCCAGGTAGGGGTCCAATCGGCGCTAAATTAATGATTCTGTCTGATTGTCCATCATCAGCAGATACAGCCGCAGGTTTGGCTATGGTTGGACCTCCTGGTAGAGAATTAGATTTTCTATTGAAAGATTCTGGTATTCACAGAGATAACTGTTGGATATCTAATGTTTCTAAATATGAAGTAACTCCTAATCGTCGTGGTAATAAACCCATACCATTTCACGTTCGCGCTAAGAACGATGGAATTGATATGGATGAACAACTACACGATTTACAGGAGGAAATTTCAGCTATTAAACCTAACTGTATCCTCGCACTTGGTGGGGCAGCATTATGGGCACTATCAGGTAAAACTAAGATAGAACCATATCGAGGTTCAATTCTACATGGAATGGGTTCTAAGTTCGTCGCAACTTATCATCCAGCTAATCTATTAAATAATACAGATAATCGAAGTGAGTTCATTGGATATTGGAATCGTCAAATTATTATATGTGATTTCAAACGTGCAAAGAAACAATCAGAATTTCCTGAACTTCGACTTCCTATTAGACATCTTCAGATTTGTCATTCATCATATGATTTAGTTGAATTTATCAATAAGTGGCGGGCACGCGGTAAAACGCGAATGTCAGTCGATATTGAAGCTAATGGAACCTGTGTCCCGGTGTGTATTGGAATAGCTTTCGATAGAACACATGGTATGACCGTTCCATTATGGAATGAAGGTGGAATATCAACTATTCCAACCTCAGATTTAATTCAAATTTGGCTCATTTTATCAAAGATATTAATTGAATTTGATATCATTGGGCAGAATTTCAATTATGACCGAGATAAAATTAAACGACTTGGATTCACTATTAGAAAACTTGTCTCTGATGTCATGCTTAAAGCCCATGCCATTAATCCAGAATTACCAAAAGGATTGGCATTCAACACAAGTATATTTACCGAAGAACCTTACTATAAAGACGAAGGAATGTATCAAGGTTCCACTCATGATTTATTCATTGGATGTGCTCGTGACGCTTGTGTAACTATTGAATTAGATGAAGTAATGGAACCTGATTTAGTAGAAGTCGGGATGAAGAATTTCTTTGAGAAATTCCTAATGAAACTTCCTGATTTCTATTGGGATATCGAACGTCAAGGTTTCAATGTAGATATTACTGAACGTGACCTGTTATTGCGAAAATACATTAGTTGGGATGAAAGGATTCGACATGAATTATTCACCATCGTCGGGACCGAAGTTAACGTTAACTCTCCCAAACAAATTAAGTCTCTTCTTTTCGAGAACTTCAAATTACCTCCTAAAGCTTCAACAGGGGAAGAAGACCTTACGGCACTTCTTAATAGTCCCACTGCCATCAAGAAGGAAGAACATAGAAGGGTCTGTGAACTTATTCTTGAGGGACGTAGGGTTAGAAAATCTATTTCAACCTACCTCATGGCCTTACCGGATTATGACGGTAGAATGCGAACTACTTATTTTCCCTGTCTCGACACTGGTAGGTCATCTACTGGCCAACAAGACCCTCCTATTAGACCTACAATAGAAGTTAGAGATGAAAGTAATAAGAAGAAAAATAGAGTATTAGGCACCGCTTTTCAAACCATGACTAAACATGGTGATATTGGTGCTGACATTCGTGGCATGTATATCACTGACATTTCACATATTGAATTTATTAATCATCTACCTGTAACTATTGATGAACCTGAATCTTTCGTCCAAGCTGATAGTAGTCAGGCTGAGGCGAGAGTAGTATGGTTATTAGCAGATGATGAGGAGGCATTAACCCTTGTTGACACCATTGACTATCATGCTCTTACTGCTTCTTGGTTTTTCGGTGGGACTGAATCTGATTATTCTAAAAAAGTATTGGGATATGAACATCCTATTAGATTTGCTGGCAAAACGCTTAGACATGCTGGTCACTTGGGAGCGGGTAAACGGCGAGCTAGTATCTCAGTTAATACAGATGCACGAAAATATAAAATTCCTATCCAAATTAGTGAAGCAGTGGCGGAACGGGCACTTAAAGTATTTCATACAAAACAACCAAAGATTCAACAGGTCTTTCAATCGGGAGTAGTAGAAGCTTTAAAGAAAAATAGGTCTTTAATAGCACCTACACCGTTTGGAATGGATTTAGATATTGGCGGTCGCCGAATGTTCTTTGAACGTTGGGGGGAAGAATTATTTAGGCAGGCATTCTCTTACATTCCTCAAAGAGCAGTAACTGACAATACTAAAGCGGCCGGGATTCGCATTAAGGAAAGAATACCAGGAATTAAGATAGTAATGGAAGCTCATGACTCATTATTATTTAGTATTCCCGATTCAAAACTAAAGGAACAATGTTTAATCATTAAGGAAGAATTTGAACGTGTTATTGATTTTAGTCGATGCTCAATTAGACGACGAGAATTAGTTATACCATGTGAAATTGAAGTTGGTAAGAATTATAGGGATTTGCATAAATTCAAGGATATGCCGATTACTATTGTTAAACCGAAACCAATTGAACCACCTAAAACATTACAGCAAAGGTTCCAGGTGTTATGATTAAATTATTAGGGAGACATGAACATAGCGGTCGCGATTTTCTATGTATTGTTCTAACTAAGGACAATGTGGACCGTCTCAAAACTGATGCGATTCATTTTCATGCTGAGCAAATGAATATATCTCACTTACTTATAAATGAAGTTGTTATTATGTATTTTGAGACTATTGAAGAAGCCATCAAGTTTTTTAGGGAAGATGGTTCAATTACTGAAAATACTGTAGTAATTAATGAAGATGTTGAAAAAGGAAAAGTAAATTGATTCAACCTACTGACTCTAATTTTGTCCAACCCTATACAGAGGGTCCAACTGAAAATAACTGTAAAATGCGTCTAATACAATGTATTCCATGTGGATACACTATAGTCAGCAATCTTATGGGTCCAATCTGCGGAAATTGTAAACGAAAAATGATTACAGTAATAGTTAAAAATGAGTTGGCTAAGTGAATTAACTCTACAACATGACGAATTAGAGAGTCCTAAATCTTTCTGGTATTGGAGTGCAATTGCTGCCATTTCCGCCGTAGTAAAAGATAATGTATGGATGCCTCGTGGTGGCGTCTTTAATACCTATCCTAATATTTATGTTATGCTTCACGCCGAATCAGGGATGAAGAAAGGCCCCCCTGTATCTATGGCTAAGCAATTAGTAAAAGCTGTTAATAATACAAAAATTATATCCGGTCGCAGTTCAATTCAAGGTATTCTGAAGGAATTAGGTTCGGCTGAAACTAGACCTGGTGGAAAGGTAAATGCTAAGTCAGTCGCATTTATTTGTTCATCAGAGTTATCGTCATCTATCGTGGAAGATAAAGTTGCTACTAAGATTTTGACTGACTTATACGACCGTTCATATAATGAAGGTGAATGGAAGTCTATCTTGAAAATGGAAAACTTTCAATTGATAGACCCAACTATCACTATGTTAACGGCTACGAATGAAGCTATGTCCGAAGACTTTTTTACGAAGTCTGCTATTCAAGGAGGATATTTTGCACGGACATTCATCATTCATGAAAAAACAGGTCACACAATTAACTCTCTTATCTATCCTCTTGGCCATACTCCTAATTATACCGAGTCTGCTAATTATCTTAAAATATTGGGACAGCTTAAAGGACCATTTTCTCCAATAGCTTCAATTGAAAAGAATGATACTTGTACTTTTCGTCGTATAAAGCATGGAAGAGAAATTTGGTTCCATCCTGTAGGATTACGATATGACGAATGGTATGAGGACTTTCGCGCTTCCATTTCTCATATGGAAACTAGGGATGAGACTGGCACATTAAATAGATTTGGTGATTCTGTTCTTAAAGTAGCAATGTTATTATCATTAGCAGAAGAACCTATATTAACATTAAGTATGACAGCTATGGATACTGCTATTTCCGAATGTGAGAAATTATTAGGTAGTGTTCGACGAACTACACTAGGTAAATACGGAATCAGTAATTCAGCTACTCTAAAAAATCTGATAATTATGGAACTGTTTAATAGAGATAATCATCAAGTATCCCGAGCGATGTTGATGAAGAAAATGTGGATGCATTATGAGAGTGCCCAGGAATTTGATGAAATTATGTTGTCCTTTAATGAGAGTAGCATGATTATTACATCAAGCGTAGGCAATCAAATTATCTATAATATGCCTCCTAATCAAGTAGTTGAAATGTCACGTTTCATGGAAGGCAAACAACAGAAGAAACAATGAGATTAGTATATCTATTATTGATAATATTATATACTATGAAAATGTTTCAGTGGGGATATCAGATTCTCTCAGACCAGGAGAATGTGCCGTTGAATTGTAAACACTGTAATCAACGATTATTTCCAATTCATGAAGAAACTCCAAATAGAATAGGAGTGTGGACCTGTTTCAATACTAAATGTGTTATGGTGCGAATGCCAATTGATAAGAATAATTGTCTGATAAAAGATTTGAAGGTGAAAAGTGGAAAGAATTCCAGCAAAGTACGAGATTAATGAAAATACTAAGAAACAAATTCAGAATAATTTTACATATCATCCGCCGAAGGATGACCAACAGGGTCGATATGTAACTATTAGAGATGAAGCTAAAAATTTAGCTATGTTAATTGCTGAACAGACACCGTCCAGCCGTGAACAATCATTAGCAATTACTAATCTAGAACAAGCTATATTCTGGGCGAACGCAGCTATTGCAAGGAATGAATAATGGCCCAAGATATTACAGTCAAAGATAGACGACATTACAATAAGGAAATTAAGTTACTGAAAGATAGAGTTAAGATTTTAGAAAAAACAATCAAACGACTCAATAAGTATTTAGGATGGAATAAATGAACAATGAATATACAGTCTCCGTAGTAGGCACTCCAGTTAATGTTGCTGACTATAAAATTTACTCAGATGAATTTCCAACTGGACATGCTGGACCTGGAGATTTCTTTTATTCTAGGTCTGGAGATGCTGTTCATTTCTGGGGTAAAATTGATTTAAAACCTACTACGCCAGGTGGATTAATGATTGTTCAACTTTCATTACCATTCCCTGCAACTATCTCTAACTATGCATATGCTGTTGGGCATGTTACTCAAACTGGTGGGATGCCAGCAGGAACATTATTTGGCTCTCAAGTTGGCGTTGAGGGTAATAATACAACTATGGTAATTCGAGTTCTTGCTTCAAGTGAATCTCCGGCAGCATTTCGAGCTTATGCTGTAACTGGAGATTATATTGCTAACCCCTTAGAATAAATAAGAAGCCGGGTTGGCGAAATTGGCAAACGCATGAGACTTAAAATCTCACGGTCGAAAGACCTTGTCGGTTCGATTCCGACACCCGGCATACTCTTATGATAGTTCCACCACCCGATGATTATGATGGAATAGAAATAGATATTCTGTTTGCTGATGAACTAGCAGAAAGATTAACTGAAGATCAATATGCTTATATTAAAGAATTAATGAGTCGGCCGCCTTGGAGATGTCCAGTGTGTAATTGTAAAAACGCGAGTGACAATGAAAAATGTGTTTATTGTTACATTCGCAATCATGTGATGACACCGAAGCCATGAGAAAATACATTCTATATAATCCTGATGTAGCCTCATTCAAGTATCATAGTACTAGTGAAATGGACTCTAATTTTACTGTGATGGCTGAATCAATAGGCGATGAGTATCATACAATGAAAGAACTGTATGAACATCGTTATGAATTATTCTTAGCATTAGTTAAAATTTACGATAATTACATTACCCCATTAGGACGTGAAGTTAAATGTTGGAAATCTAAATTTCATGATGATGGAACTATGTTTGATAATTCATTTATTTTAGGAATAAGAGCAGTTAAAGTAGCTTGGTTAGCAGATATTGACCCAAGTGTTATTAATATTACATATCACCTTCCTTTGAAATATTGGGATAGAGCTAATGTAATTGAATTAGATAAAGCTCCTAAATGGGATGGATATACTTCTAAGGATGTTCTCGAAAGGTTACGTCTATTATGAGTCCAATAGAATTAAGACTTGCAAAAATTGAAGAAATGTTACAACATCTGATTAACTATCAATCAGCTAAATTAGTAGTTACGCGAGTGGAAACAGTTGAACCTAATGGAAATATTAGAGAATTACCAATGACTAAAATGACATCAAGTCTGCATGGTATTATCATTCAGGTGAAATTATGATTATTGCACGAAGATTAACGATTATTCAGAAGAATGGTATGAGATTTGATTTTACTCATATTGAAGAAATTACTACTCTAGATAATACATTATTTATTAAAGGAGAAACTGATGATGTTGCTAATGGACGTGTTAAAACTCACGATAGATTTCCAATTGAACATTTAGAACATATGTATGTAGATTGGTATATTCCTAAAGTCTAAGATGAAAGTAATTGGAAAGAATGGTAGAGCCTATTGGACTTGGGATAGAGCCAAATATAATAAATGGCGAAAGTCCAATAGACAATTACGTAAGGAACTCGGAAAATGTCAAGATTGTCCTAAATCTGCTAACATTAGCTCATACGACCATAATATATTAATTACTAGATGTCGTTCATGTGCATTAAAACAAGCTAAGATGAAAAAGAGGAAAAATGATACCAAGCGTAGTCAAAACGTTCGATAAACTCAAAGAACTTCACATTCGTAAAAATGCTGATTATACTGGTAAATCTAAGAATAGATTCTATAATTTTCGTATAGCTTCATTTTTTACACGAATATTTGATAATAATGAAGATAAAGTTTATGCAACTATTATTGGGATTAAATTCGGTCGTCTTTCGGCCCTATTAAATAGTAAAAATTGTCCACAAAATGAACCTGTATTAGATTCATTTGATGATGCTATTGTCTATTTGGCTATTTGGAAGGCGGATGTAGAACGTAGATTAACTGAGGTGTCTAATGAAGAAAAATGAACCAATTCCAATCGCGATGTTAACGTCTACTGAGCCAACTCCTACAATCGAATTTGAATGTTTCGACTGTGAGGTGAATGACTCAGATAGACGTATGACTAAGCAACTTTTTAGTCGAAATGGTAAAATGCAATATAAGTTAACCTGCAAGAAACACGGAGAAACTTGGGTTCAACTTTAACGAAGTGGAATATCCTGTATATTCAAAACTCGCATTAGATAAATAATTAGAAAAACAGCAACAACAACATAGATTACAATTTTAAATGGTTGCTCCATTGGAATATAAGTCGTAATTAGATAGACGACAAAACCAACAAGAGCAATCACTAAAACTAAACCAATCAAACCCATATATTCTCCTATCTGACCCGTGGCATTTCCGCAGATGGCATGACAAAATTCTCGCCACCACCCTTACGTAATGATGCAATATAATCTTCAACTGTCATTCCATACTTATTAGCCTGATGTCTTAATTCATCAAGTAAATTGGGTCCAGTTGAACTTGCATATCTATTAACAGCCGCAGATGGTGGACCTAATCTTTTTGGTGTTTCATCAGGCGCAATACCTGAAATACGACTATCTAAATCTTTTAGAACTTCACCTTTCATCTCAAAAGGTCCACTACCAGTTTTAGGTCTAGGTTTAGTTCCAATAGGTCTAGATTCACCAATATCAGTAACTGGAGGTAATCCCTTACGTTCAGGATTTCCATGATATCGGTCAGTTCGAGATTCTTTAAGTAACTTAGGTGAATTAGTAGGCGATTCGCGAACGGATACAATCTCACCATCAACAATTTTCGGCATAGTCTTAGAGGATGGTTTAACAGGAGTTTCTTGCATTTGTCTCCCTAAACCTTCAATTCCTCTGCCCATATTCTTTTCAATAGTTCGTAAAATTCGTGGTTCCATAATCTTAGGTATCATGCCACTAATAGGCTGATACTTTCGCATTATTCCACCACCAGTTTCTAATGCCATTCCGGTGCCAGTTTTAGCTAAATTAGCTGCTAACGGAGCACCTTTAACCACACCAGCGGTAACTAATGGTTGACCAGTCATTTGGCCCATCATCCTACCAAATTCCTCAGGATGAGAACCAGCCTGCATAGTAGTATTTACCATACCACGTCCCATATTCATTAAATCACGAGGCGCGTTCGTTATCGTATCGATTGGATGTGCAATAGCATTGCCCATCGAAGTAAGACCATTAACAATACTGCCAGGCAAATCAGCAACAGCACCCCTCGCAAATCCCATCGCTCCTTTTAAAGATGCCATAGGTGCTTCACCACTCATAATTGAGTTAACAACACCTGTAGCGAAATTATCAGGACCCATGTAAGGTCCCTTATTATCAGCAGGGGTCAGTGGTTCTGGAACAGGAGGATTAGCTTTATAATGTTTAATTACACCGGCGATATCATCTTCTGATTCGCCAGCATCAATCATACTCTGAACAATACCTTCAAGGTCTTTTGGCATTATCCACCATGCTTCTTGATAAGTTCAGTAGCAGTTAATTTCTTTGATTTATCATCAGTTTTATCAGTATTAGGTTCGTCTTGAAGAACCTTATTTAAATGTTCTTTAATACGTTGTAGTTCATCAGCATAATCATCTTCATCTTCATAACTGTCTAACTTATTAGCAGCATCCTCTAATTTACCTAATTCCTTAAGATTTAAAGCTCCAAATCCGGTCGCACCAGTTTTAGATTGTGCTTTCATTTCACCAATTAAATTAAGAACAGTTTGTGATGTAAAATTCCTTAACTTTCTATCAGCAGTTCTAGATTCAGTTCCAGGCATGAAACCTAATCCACCAAAACTTTTAAAGAAGCGCGAAGGCCCAACAGCACCCTTAATTTCTTCTTTTAAACGACCTGTCTTAGGGTCAAGTAATTCATTTAATGAATCTAATGTTTGCTGAGCCATTGATTTAACAGCAGCTCTTTTATTAGTCTTATCTAAAGTATCAGCAGCTTCTTTCTTTCGCAAGTCTGATTCTTCTTTAGTCTTAACCATATCAGTAGCATTTTTATCTCGTAATTCAATATTTTCTTTCGCGTTCTTATCACGTAAGGCAATATTTTCTTTAGCATTAACATCTCTTGCCATTTGAGTTACAACAGCAGAATTAGCTTTAGTTCCAGCAACTGCCTGTTCTTGTTCACCAGTTGCTTTAATACGTGCTAATGTACTTTCCTGACTATCTGGTTGGTCTTTAGCAGGAATATATTGAGGTTCAACAGTTGGTTTAAAGTATGGGTCTCTACGTCCAGCCTCTGCTTGGTCTAATGTTTGATGATTAAGCATTGCGGGTTGCTGACCACCACCTAATACAACATTCATCCCACCCTGAGCGCGAAGGGGATTAGCCATATCATCTTGATATTGCATTGCGTTACGACGAGCAATTTCACTAAGATGTTCGCCCATAGCACGACGATGCATACTATCTTCTTGAATAGCTTCTTGTTGGGCCTGATTAGACCTCATAGCAGAAATAGCATTAATGATATGATTAATATCAAATCCACCCTGAGGAATATCTGGTGCGCCGAATGGATTATTTCCTCCAGTAGGATAGATATTATTCATTCTGAGTCGTTGAACAAAATCCTCCATTATGCATACCTCATCATTCCCGATAGTGCTTGTAATCCATTTTGCGACTGCTGTTGACTCATTAGATTCTCGAATTGTGCTCTATCCATTGCTTGATTACCAAATAATTGAGATAAAGCAGGTGTAGTTCCATATAATGAAGTCATTCCTTGTAATGCACCCAAGGCTTGACCTTGATTAGCCATATTATATTGTCCATATTGTAATGGCATCTGAATATTAAATCTATTAGCTTCATTTACTGAATCTACATTACGACGACCATAATCAGCCGCAGTTTCAGATTCACGTTGAACAGTATTAGCATAAGTAGGTGCAATACTTAATCGATTTTGAGCAACATTCTGAGCTAATCCAGCATTAACGTTAGTTGTAGCCGTTCCAATTTGGTCTGACATCTCACGTGCCATTTTGGCAGTTACAGCATTATAATTAGGACTAAATCCACCCTGTAATCTTCTATTTCGGTCAACATTACGTTGCGCGTTCGCGTAAACTGACCTAATAGGACTAATACCGCGTTCTCTTATGTCATTAAGACCTTGCTGGGTATAACCACCAGTATCAGTCAATTCTTTTAATGTGCCAGCAGCTTGCTTATAATCAGCACTTGGGGCATAATTATAAGTTTGTGGGGTATATGTGCCAGCCTGCATCATAGGTAGACGATTAGACAGGAGAGAACGGAATCCTGACATAATTTCGTCTTTATCATTAGCATTTTGGGCTACGCCACTATTATATAAACTATATTGATTTTGTAATGGTGTTGCGGGTGCTGGAGGTCTAGGACCAAACATAGCTTGGCCATTAGCATCTTGACCAGTAACAACCATATTAGAACTTGGTCCTAACGGTCCCCGTGTAACTCCTGCGGGCATATACCTCCTAGACGTTAAAGAAAATCTGCGAATCCACTTGTCTCACATTGATGGGATTTAAAGCCCATGAAGGTCTAGAGGTATTAAATAAATGTTCAGTTAAATAATTTGTTGCACCATGAGTAATATCCATTATACTTTCATTAACGATACCACCAGCAATAAAAACACATTGATTTAGAACCTGTTCATTAATATCTTCATTATGAATCATTTTAGTTGCTAAATCAATTAATAGTGCTCTATTATTATCACCAGGATTCCAACAGGAGAATTGTTTAGGCTTTAGACAAATATTCTGATATGACTCATCATTCTTAATTGCTCGATTGCGAATGACACAACCAACAGCTATTTGGCCAAGGATAGATTCCCCTCGCGCCTCACCATAGATAGTAAGACTGACTACTTCAATCTCACTAATATTAGCTAAAATGTTATCCGGCGACACCAATTTCACCTTCACCCTGAATACTCAATGAAGTATTAGCAGATGCTCCACCAACTAAAAAGTCGGCAGCATCAAGTCTTAAACCGCCAAACCAATCAATATAACTATTAGCAGCAATTGAAAGAGCCTGCGCAATAACTTCGGTTCCAGCAACGTTACCACCTGTAGCACCTAGCCAGAATGAACAAGTAACTGCACCAGCAGTCTTATTGACAACTCGGATATGTCTTAAAATGATATATTGTGAAGACGCACCACCATTAACGCCGCCGGCCGCAGTCGGGGGATTTAATAGATTTGTAGTTAATGTATTCGTAAGTGCGATAGGACCAAATCTGAACGTTTTATTCGCAGCCACTATACCTCCTAAGCGAATTTCTGAAGTCTCATTGTAGAACCAATTAATGTTTTACAACTGTTGGCAGCCGTTGCAACAAATTGTGCAAATTGATAGTTCAGCGTGCTAGCTCCACCTGGGGGAGCAATAATTGTACCACGACAACAGAATCCGAATACAGTGCTAGCAGAATCAGTTCCAATACCGGCACCACCATCATGAAATAATGTAGTGCTAAAAGCAACGTTAGTTTGCGTAGTTGCAAGTAAACCAGTTCCAATATTAATTGCCTGAACTAAGAACTGATTAAGAATTGTCATTGGATTACTGAGAAGTAAACCAAATTTATAATCGGCTGTATTAACTGTGCCGGAATAGAAAATAATTAATTCAATTAGATATCTTCCATCTGCATCTAAAGTTGCAAACAATTCACTATCATTTGTAAGAGTATTACTATTTGTAACAGTATCATCTATCGCTTTAGTAACACTAAGAGTCCAAATACTAGGTGCTCCACCCCCACTAACTCCAGCAGGACCAGGAACTCCCATATCTCCATCGTTACCATCTTGAGGAAGAAATACAGGACCAACAGGACCAGCACTTCCTGTATTACCAACTAAAGAATGAACAACACCTGCATCATCTTTATATGCTGGAACGTTCAAATCAGTGCTAAAGTAAATAGTAACTTTACCAGTCGCCGGTGTCGGAATAAGTGCGTTTGTAGAAGCAAGTAATGTAAGACCGCCAGGCATCAGTTTACCTCGATGAGAAAACCATTAATCTCTAATATGCCACTATTATCGATATTCATTGAAAATAATGCTTGTTTATTCACTGGAACTGTAAATGTTTCCCCAAGTGCAATCGAATAAGGAACCATACCATTCGCGCCATCAATACCAGCAGCACCAGCGGGTCCAGGTATTACATCTCCACCACCACCATCACTACCGGAAGATTCTAATATCTGTTGAATATAATTAATGATATTTGTAACACTACTGCCCCCACCACTCCCACCACCTGAATTTACTGTATTTTCTAATGATGTAACACTATCGATTAGATTATTCAGAAACTGGTATAATGGGGGGTCTTTCTGTTGAACACCTGTATTTAATAGAATGGCCTTCAGTCGTGCGGCCGTAAAAGCCATTATTGAGGATAGCCTGATGCGGAGGGTTTAGCAAATACGACAATTTTCGAGACAGCAAACGTTTCATCAATATTAATAGTTTTTCCTTCAAGAAACGCTCGTTGTTCAGTGTAGTTGGCAAGAATAGTAGGCTCACGATTAGTTGCGGCCGAAAGTGTTATGTTTGGTAAAGGGTCAACAGTAACTTCATCTAATGAACGTAAATTACTTCGTAATACCCCAACGCCAGTCACACGATATCTAACTGCAACGAAATGTAATAGACCGCCGTCCGTACTTTGTCTAGCCACCAATAAACCCCGTTTTCCAAAATGGGTCTGGGAACTTAGCATCAATAGTATCACCATTATCATTATCATAAAGAGTATCATTAGTTTTGCCTGGAACTAATGTATAAATTCCAGTCGCATTTTCAAAAAATATCGTCATTAATTTACCAAGCGCGACAGAACCACTAAATTGAGTAGATGTAATAGTAAGAATTACAATCTGTCCAGTAACGCCGGCTGGAACAGTAAATCTAAAGAAATGAATTGTAAATGTAATCCATAAAATTGGTGGAATATTAATTGAATGTGGATTACCATCAGAATCAGTCCAATCAAGCGTAGCAGTTAATAACTGTGAAAAATCGATTGGATTAATACCATCTGGGTCTGAAGTTACATCTACAGTATCCCCTTCTTCAATTGGGTCAGTAGGAGTTATAATGGTTGACTGTCTAAAAATGAAATAATTGCCAGTTGCAACAAAAGCAGTATTACTAAAGAAATTTCCATATGCTGAGTTATTTCCCCCAGCTCCAGCACTAGCATGAACAATTTCAATTTTTAATCTAGTTCCAATAATTTCAAAACCAGTTAAATCATTTCCCTGACATATATCATATGTAAAATTTCCACTGAAATCAATTGCTGCACCAGTATTTACTACTGAATGAACTAAAACATCATCAACATAGAAATTAGCTGTCATATCAACTTGAGCATTTCCACAATGCCCACCAATTTTATAATTAATAGTAAGGTCTGTAGCTAAAAATCCACTTGGGAGACTATTAAAACTAATTGCAGGGTCTCCATCCAACGAAAAAAGTGCAGTTCCTTGGTCAAATTCAAATACAATTGAACCTAATGTTATAGCTGCCGGACTAGGAGTTCTAGTAGTGCAGAAAATACGACTAATAAATCCTACTTCTAATGCTGCATCAGTTGTGCAGGGAGTAGTCATCGTATTCCAGCCAGTGTCATTAGTAGCAGAACAAACACCAGCTAAACCACCTACAACTGTCCCAACTGCTGCGACTCTAGTAATACGAAGTGTTCCCATTATGATATCACCAAATCAGAACCAATGATAATTTCATCAATATTAAAGATACCAATTGTATTAACACCCATCGCGAATGACCAAGGAGACCAACGAATTTTCTGAGGGTCTAAACCATTCGCATAATTTCCAACTAATAGTGTTCTATCAGGTAGAATAATGTAAATCTCCTTTTGAATAGGAGCGTTAATAATTTGTATAAATCTAAATTCATTTCTATCTTGGTCTTTCCAAAATTGTTCAATTTTCCAGGAAATTTCTGGAGTAATATATCTACCATTAAATAAACTAACACCTTGATAAGTGCAAACGATTAAAAAGTCTACTGATGATGAACCTGTATCTAAAACGGTCGCGATTCCATGAATACTAGTGCCAAGAGCATTATCAACAATAACTAAAGGCCACGCAGATGGAGCATCACCATTATCCGCGAATGATACTGTGCGCGAACGTTTAGTGACATATAATACATCACGCAATTCTTGACCATTAGTGATTGGATTTCCATCAGGAGGAACTACTATAATTCCATCAATCTGACTTATAGCTTCTGGTTCCCCTTCATTAGAGACTAAACCAATAGATATTTCATCAAAGGTGCAAAATACAATTAACCTATCATGATACAAAGTTAAAGCTGCACCAGCCGGAATTTCAGTGTAATTATCGAGTAAATGTGATGCATCGTCAAGTAAATCTGCATCATAAAATGAAATATTATTAAGAAAAGTATCAGTATTATTAGCGATAGTAGCATTAGGGACAAAGTAAAATTGATAACCTTGTAAGTCACCATTAAATGCTGGAATACTTTTAGTAGCGACTAAATGTCTTGCTACAACGTTTGGGTCGCCTGATGCGTCAACACTGCCAAATGAGACAGAAAATGCAGCATTTGTTGAAAATTGTGTTAATAAGCCGGGTGGAGATAAATAACCAGAAATTGTTTCAGATACGAATCCAAATATCTTAACTCCAGGGTCTGTATGTCCTGCCGCACCATTAGCGACAGTCATAGTGCCAGACATAGCAGCGCCAGCAGCTTTACGTGCAGCAGTTCCATCACCGGCATATACGTATAAAAATTCATTATCTAATCCTTTTTCAATATTTAAATCACCTTGAGTATAGTATCCAATTGGTGAAATGTATCCACGTCCGGCATATGGCACGAACGCGAAATCAACCATTCCAGTAACAGTTAATAATGGACCAAATACATTAGTAGCGTCTACAATGTGATAAATTTTACCTTGATTAGTAGTATAATCATAACTTAATAAAATTAATGTATTAGCAGTATTAGTTGGATAATTATAAACTCGTTTAATGTTTTCTAGTGGAACTGCAACATCTTGAGAAATATCAATTCCCGGCCGCGTCCGAAATGCACTTTGACCATAAAATTGTATATTTTTACAATCTTGAAAATGGTCTAATGGACATGAATCATTATCACCGCGCTGATATAGCCCGTTAAACTTATCGATAATGATTGGTTCGTGTCCGCGTAATGTCATATTATCCTAAAAGTATTGGGCTATCCCACTGTCCAGTCTCATGAAAATGGAATAGCCCAAACCTTAACTAACTAGGTGTTAGCCTGAACAGCAGTCGCGAGTGCGTCTGCACTAGCATTTAATGCATCAACTTCAGCCTGAATTGGTGCGAGTTCTTCAGCAGTAGCGCCATTCGATAATGCAGCATCAACAGCAGCCTGCACACGAGCAGCAATACCACTAATTAAAGTAGTTGCTGAAGCTTCAACAGTAGTAGCTTTGTTGACAGCAGCAGCCAGAGCATCAAGAACGGGATTCGGCATGTTATGTTTTCTCCTACGGTGTTTGCGATTCAACAGCTTCTTTAAGTTGTTCAGTTGATTTATTAAGTTCTTTAGTAATATCAGAAATTTCCTTTAGGTCTAAATCTTCACCTTTAATGATTCTAGTAAAAGCTACAAATTCCTCAATACTAGTAATAACTAATTTGAACATCACACCTCCATTTTACGCAGGCTGGCCGAATGCTAATGCGGCCTGGTCTGTAACATAATTCATCCAGACATCACTTGCAGCACCAGTAAAACCATTACCGGGTGCAATCTGAACTTCAGTGTTAGTGAATTGATTCAACAGGATATGGTTATTTCCACCCTGAACAGCAACAAAAGTAGTAGAAATAACTTTGTTAGTAGCACCAGAACCAGCAGTCATGAACTTGTTTCGTTCAATAATTGCATAGCTTAATGACATTGTAACATCATTAGTGTTCTGTTGGAATCTACAATCTCGAATACCCCAAGATAATGGAACCGCGGCAGCAGTATTGAGACCTTTAATTGCAGAAGTTAAATTCTGGAATCTGCAATCTTCAACGATTACGAATCCACATCCACCATTATCTTCAATACCAATAGGTGTAGTGCCACCAGCAAAGTAACAATTAACAAACCGTGCATGACTACCATCAGTAGCATCAACGGTCGCACTACGTGTCAAACGAACACACGCAGAACTAGTAACTGGCGACATTTGAAGATTAACTAATGTCCAACCAGCAGATAAGATTTCAAGTAATGGAGTTAATGCAACAGCAGTAGTTGGCGCAAGCCATGATGCACCACCACCCGTAGCAACACCACTTGATGTAGCCTGACGGGGAGTAAAGTTACCACCACCGATGATAGTAATGTTATAAACTTCAGCAGGACTAACAACTTGTTCACGAATAACGCCATCAAGAACAATGACATCATACGATTTAATGAAAGTAAATGCGCGAGCCATAGTTGCGAATGGAGCCATTGGACTAAGTCCATTGTTACCATCCGAACCTACAGGACCACGACGAAAAGTCTGATTAGCTTGTGTATTACCATTAACATACCAAATATTTCCGACTAGTGAAGGATTTAATCCATTCTGGAATCCTCCGCGTGCGCCGAAAGTTTTGGCATCTGCCCAGAAATTACCAACAGGGTAATTAGGCTGTGGAACTAACATACTTCCTCCACCGATTTTACGGCAGCTACTTTAACCAGTAGCCAGAGGTCTCTTATCGTTATTGAAAAGAGCGGCGTTTATATGAGGCGCGAAAAGGTCTATGTCTAACAATAATTCGCTGTCTACCTTTAGTTCCAATTCCTAATGAACGGTCTAAAGCTAATCCAGCGTCATTATCAAGCGCGACTGCTCTAGTTTCATTTTCTTCAACGAACTGAGCACATAGTGAAGCAGTTCGGTAATTTAAAAATGATTGTGTATTAGTAATTAAAATGTCATCTTCACCTTCGTCATCAGTCAAGGCGACAAATAAACTCTTAATATAATCTAATTTCAAATCAATATCAATATTAGCGGGAAGAAATCTAATTTCCTGACTTTGCCACGTATAACATAAAATCTGACTAATTTCAGTTCCAGATATGTAACGTGGAAGAAAATCTACCCTAACTACAGGAGTATAGGGGTCAATTCCGGCAGTTCTTTGCCAAACAATCTTAGGTTCAATTAAATCATCTGGTAAATAAGGAGTATTGGGTATAATTGGGTCTGGAGCATAACCAACTGCAACAATTCCCGCAGGAACTTCAATTAAAGTAGATACAGTATCAGTTACAGGGATATTATTAAGTTCAAATATCTCCTGTAACTCTCCCATTGCGATATTGAGATATGGCAGTTGAACTGCATAAGTATATCTAGACTTAGCAGAATCATTCAGTAATGAAGCCGCTGCATTCATTACATCGCCGGAAGTAAATACTGGCACTGCCATCTCCTGACTAAGACGCGAATGTAATTCCGAGTTTCTTTGCTAATTCAGGGTCTGAAATAGCCTTACACTGTGCGCAAACGGGGAATTCAGGATTTTTGAGAGAACCACAAGCTTTACATCTAATCTGTTCGTAAACTTGATGTTCTTTCATCCAATCAACATTCATATCACCCATTTCGCGCGCCGCCAAACGCATATCATCGCTGATAGTCAATGGATTACCATTGCTAGCTGCCCACAATGATTTGCCCAAATTGATTAATGCGCGATACCAAGCATCTTGCTTAACCTTGGCTTTTTCTAAATCTTTTTTATAATCATTAAATAATTTAACTCTAGAAACTTCACCAGGAAGCCAAAATAGTCCGGGCATTAAAGTTGACATATCACACGATAATAATCCATTACAGAAATCATTAACAATAGATGTAGCAACTTGCATAGATGAATTAGGAATCTCTAATAGTGGCTGTTCCTCGTCAATTTCTCTCCACCATGAAGAAGAACCAACAATTAATAGAGCAGGACTCTCATAAGAACCAGGAGGAATAATAAATCTTCCAGGTTGAATAGTTGGCTTCTTTTCATCAATTTCTTTTGGATAAATTGATACAACTGTGCATTTATCCATCGGATTTCGTGGAGCCGGAACAGTTCTACGTCGTCTTTGTGCCAATGTTAGAATAGACATATGCCCTCAGGGAACTATTATCGAGTTTCCACTCGCATTATGGGTAGTTCCTTTTAACCCAGATTCATCACCAAAAAGTATTTCTTCATATTCTTTAATTCGTTTTTCTTTATCAGCAGCTTCAGATTCCATCGTAATAGTGTCTTTATATTTGGCTAAGTTATGATTTTCATTCATAGCCGCGTAAATTGTATCTATAACAAACTTGCAGGCTTCAAATTTCGGAGGTAATGCATTTCCATTCTTATCTTCAAATGGAAAGATAGGCTCATACGATAATTTGCTAGCCGCCGGTAATTCTGGTAAATTCGCGACCGGAATAACGACTAATCGTTCCAAAACATATTTCTCTGGAATCCATTGCCGATATTTAGGGACATAACGAACTTCTCTAACTGAGCGTAGAAAATTTCCGCTCTTGTCATAGTCGTCGTAGTCACCAAGTCTATGTTCAAATTGGTCTTCACTCCACACCACCCGCCAAATAGCCTGACCATCATCATGATTACCGAAATGTTCTAAAAGTAACTTATTAATGCGTTCAATCGGTTCTGGTAATTCCATATAATCCTTTAATCAGTATTGGGAGTGGGCCAGCCTTCCCAAGGGTCAACCCACCCCCACATACCTACTTACACGACTGTATTAACCCAATACTTCGCAGTAGATGGGTCATAATGAAGAATAATTGGCCTATTTTGGATAGGCGTATATGCAGTTTTGATATTACCAGTTGTTACAAATGCACCAGGATTCGCGTCCGTGAAACACAAGATAACTTGATGATATCCAGGTTCAGGAGGCGTAATAGTTGCAAGTTGTACAGTTCCGGTAAGGAAAGTTAAAATATGAACAGGGGCAACCGTAGCAGCCGAAGCAATCGTATTAGGCAGACGATTCTTTTCTGACTGTGGGAAACCCATATTATATCGATTCAATTCCGATGCGGCCATGTTACTAATACCCCGCTGGAATTGCGAGTGGTTCGATATATGCCGTAGCGGCAGGATTATTTACGAATGTTTGCATACCATTCACCATGTAGAAGATGTCGCTAGTTGCAACACCACCAGACGATGAACGAATTTCAAAGATTCGACGACCATCTGTCATATAGAAACCAATCGGAAGAATTTCCGCTCGGCCCCACACTTCATCAGATACGAAGTCGATACGCTTCTTATTCCAATTATAAGACTCGCGCACATCTGCGCCAGCCATTTGCATTTTATCAAAATACATATCCAGACCTTCTTGCTTGTTTTGCTTCTGGATAAAGATTACTGCCTGACCAATATTCTCATACGCCTGCTTTTGCGCAGGATGCATCCACGCGGTAGGTTTGAAATTGTTATCAATACCCACGCGATTACCAATCTTGTTAATAGCCAAACGGGGCAACGGTAACGACAATGCTGAGTTGTTACCATTAACACGATTAGAACGGATTTCCGGTGTAGTTGCACGGTTAAATCCTAACCAAGTTCCAGTGGAAGCGTTGGAATGATGGTAAGGAACACCGTATAAAGCAGGTAATGAGTTAGGAGAAGTAATACCATCAGTAACTAGAACGTCTGTAGCGATTGCGCCCGCGACAGCCGGAGTTACTTCGATAATACCGTTCTCAGTATCCCATAATGTAATTTCGCCCTTACCACGTAGTGTAGTAAGAGTTGCATCGAATACCTGAACTGTCTGACCATAACGCACCAGACGTGCGCCAAAGTCATTAGCCAGTGTATAAGTATCGACACCGCCTGAAGTAGCAACGGCATCAATAGTTCCGATTTGACCAGTTCCAGGCTGCATTAACTGTGCGTCAATCTGACGACGCAATTCATCTAATGCACTAGCCGTTAATCGACGAACAGCATTCGTAATAGCCTTACGGTCATTATCAGTTGACCATTGAGTTAATTTTGTATACTCAATGTTTTCTGAAACGAATACGGCTGATACGACAGCCTTATCCCAAGTAGGCCCACCACCTCGCCCTAAATCTCCACCATTAGGGTCGAAATACTGGAAACTTCCACCAGGCCGAAGCTCTAATGGAACGCGCATTTGACGGGATGAAATAACTTCTACTGGACGCTTCTTAATGAAAGCGTAGAATTTATCATCACGTTCAAAAAGAACGCGAATCTTGGGAATCACTCTTTCCAGCTCTAGTGCTGTAACTTGTGATTCAACAACAGCCATTTAATCCTCTGAATTGAGGAAATCAAGTGTAGACATTCCTTTCGGAATTTCACCAGGCTTATTAGTGATTTTACGACCGCCTGTGGTTGGAGGGGCGGTTCTCCTCTTGCCTGAATTAGTGTCTGTATCTTCAGTATCATCCTTAGATTCTACTACTCGTTTACCTAATCCCTTCAAAGCCTCGATTCGGGCCTTTTTAATGACTGAAGGCAACAGTGTTTGGGCTTTTGAAAGATATGCTTCTTTGATAGCTGTGATAGAAGGTTTGGAATAATTAGCTTTAATAGCCGCTTCCCAAAGCTTATCCACTACTTTTTGAAATCTGCTATCATTGGAAATTAAATTAGTTAATTCTTCAGTGGCCTCTCGTGTCGCGTGTTTACGGACGTAAGGGGTCATAGATTCTTTAGGGTCAATTCCAGACGTAATTGTATTCTGGAAAATAGTATTGACACGTCCATCTAACATAGACTTAGTGTCATTAAATCTTTCTTGCCGAAATTCATCACGTTCGCGTTTAAGCTTAGTATCCTCTGAATTAACTTCTTCCTGTTTTCCATCATATAACTTAGATGGTGGAGTAAATTCAGATGAACCGAAAGCATATTGATTAAGAAGGGCGGCCGCATCTAACAACTTATCATTGCTAGAACGTCGCGCTTCTGCAACCATTCCCTGAATAGTATGTTTCACAACATTACCCAGGACATGCAGATAAGCATCCTTATCAATTTTCGCGAGTGTAGGCAGATATTCATCAACTGCCTTATTAAACATTTTTGGTGCTTCAGAACGCATAGCTTGAAGCATACGTTCCGTATTTCCTTGCATTAAATCAGCTTCAAATGCATCAAGAGTTTCAGCTTTCTGAACAGCCTCTTTCGCATCATCAATAGTTCCTAATAATTCCGTGAATTTTTGTTCACGATAGTATGCAGTTTCAAGATAAGGAAATTTCTTGAATAAATCAGGAAATACTTTTAATATCTCTTTTCTACGGACAGGAGTAACTAATTCCAGCTTTTCATCAGACGGTTCTAATTCCTCTTCTAATTCATCTTCTAATGTTGTTTCTTCTTCTTCATCCTTAGTTTCATCATCTTCTTCATCATCTTTCTTAGTTTTTTCTTTAATAGGAATTACTTCTTTATCTTTCTTATCTTTAATATCCTTATCTGATTTATCGTCTTTATCAGCCTTATCTGTATTGATTGGAATAGTCTCATCTTCATCATCTGTAAGGAATTTAATAGTATCATCCTTACTCATATGTGTTGATGGACCCCCACCAGCAGGAGCAATAGTCTCAGGAGCCAAATTATTGAATAGTTTGAACATCTCTTTCCTCAGTTATGGGTGCCTGTTTAGTTTTGGGTTTATTGGGCTTTTTTCCAGGAGCAGCACCTTTTTGTTCCTGTTCAGCCATTTGTTGCTGTTGTTGTTGCATCTGTAATTGCATTAGATGCAATTTACCATGTAAAATAACGTTGTCATAACCAGCTTGATTTTCAGTTTTAGTTTGTCGGCCGGCCTCACTAATAATCCACTTACGACAAATTTCAAACTCAACTTGATGGTTATCGTATTCAGCGTTAATTTCTACAGATGGTAATAGTGGCATCTGGGGGTCGCCGGATGGAATAGGTTGACTAGTTAACAGTAATTTAATTTCATCATACTGTTTGATAATATCATCTTCACCTGGAACATACAAATCTGTCAGACCTAAGTAGTCATGAATAATTGCACGATTTTCAGGTGCATTCAAAATTTCTAAAACTTGAGGATTAGAAGCCTGCATGAGATTCATCAACACGTCACGTTGCTGTGACCATGACATTGGAATATTCTCATTAGCTTCTAATTCAACTTTACCAATTTTTCCTTCAACTTCGGCTTTACGAATAAAAACGTTAACGAAGTTACCATCATCAGTTTGTTGAACATCCTTTTCATCATCTTGCATTTCCTTGATGAACATAGGAACAACTTTACTGAAGATTTGTTTCCACCATCCTGTTAACATCTTCCAATTATTCTGAAGTCTCTGTAATGCTTGCGCGCGAGACATCGAATATTCTGATGCAGTTTCACCAGCACCTTGAACAGCACCCCCGAATAATGATGGTAATGCACCAGATGCTAATTGTGCGAGTGATTGAACCTGCTGACCGAATGGCATTACTTCCGCACTCAAAGTAGCAGTTTTCACTTCGTAAAATGCATCACCAATTCGTTTTCCACTTAATGGTTTAGTGGGAAAAATTCCTCCAGGTGTAACTTCTGTCTGCTGATATGCATTAAAATCAAGGACGGCCGGGTCAGCAAATGTCTGACCAATTCCATGTTCAATAGTTTGAATAGTTAATGAAAGTAAATCATTAGTAATTTCTTGAATTGAAACTAATAAAGTCCCGAGTGGGTCAAAGTGGACAAAATCAGACATAGCATTATAGCTAATAGTCCACCTGTCATCAAGGCTTTCGTTACAGGCTTCTGCAAACGTATCATTGATATAAGTGACATGAACGCCATTTGGATATAACTTATTTAATCGGTCACGGTCGGCTCCATCTTGTAAGAAATTGAATGCACATGGTCTTAACCAATATTTATTGACAGTAACCACGTTAATGGGATATTCCCCCATATATTGTGGAGATAATCTAGCCCACTGGTCATATTGGTCAAATGAACCAGCATTATTTTCACCAGATGTAATTTTCTTTCTTAATTCTTTCGCAGGTTTACCTTTAAGATGCTCATATTTCTGAGCAACGATAGTATAATTAGATTCTTCAGAGAATTTTAAATAAGGGCAATCTTTCTGTGTTCGCGCGTAGTTAGGAATCTTAACATTCAATCCACCATAAACTTCAAGGCAAATTCTGGATTTAACTTCAGTAGACTGACCTGTTAATCGAGTTACAATAACTTTATGTTGTGTAATTTCCGGGTCGACGAGTGCCATACATGCAGGGCACAAATCAATACCTTCATTTACAATATCATTAATTGCAACTTCATCAGGTCCAGGAGCATATTCACTCTTAATTTGATTTTCTAATTTCTTAGCTTCTTCTACAGTCTTTTCATCAAATTGAAATCCACAATTCGGACATGAAGTAATTTGATGTTCTTCTTCAGTCTCACTATATTGGTCTACTTTATAAGTGCCATAACTCTCATCCTTCTTTGGATAAGAATAACAGGCCATCATTCCTTCAGTAACGAAAATAAATAATGCATGTAACCAAAGTAATGGAACATCATTATGTCTATAGACTAACTGACCAATCTTATCTCCAGCTTTAGCAGTTGCCAAATCTAAGGGATTATCAGCATCGTCTGGATAACATTTAATTGGAGGAATTGAAACTGAAAGAGCCGCGATAATCGACTCTAAGTATGCGCGAAAGACATTGACAGGCTTATCATAATATGATTGGTCAGAATTTTCATCATCTTCGAGAGCATCCCATACTCTCCAATCATGAGCAACTTCTGAATACCATACTTGTGAGAAACCCTCCCACAATAATTTAAGCTTACGCCAATTTCTTACTTGACGTTCGCGTATAGATACATCCTCTTGGTCACAACAATCTGTAACCGCTTTTAATAATTGCTGAACTGCTTCGGAAGGGACTTTCATTTAAATCCAAGCTTTTTCTTTAAGGATTCCGACGGACCTGTGTCAATATCCTTTTTCTTCTTTTTATCAGGAGTCTTCGGATTCTTAGAATCCTTAAGATTAACCTTTTTAAATTTTGACGAGCCAACTTTATTATTCACTGCTTGCTTTTTGAACGCTTCCGTCAGCATCATCAACTCCTAATTCACGTTCAATCGATTCTACAGTTACTGGACCACTGACGGGCGTAGGAATTTTAACAGCTTCTTGCTGTTCCTGTAATTTATCCCGAAGTATTTTTGCGGTATGTCTATCATTAGCTTCTAAAAATTCACGCTTAACTCGAAACGATTGATGACGTGGTAATAATGGCTTAAATTCTTCTGGTCTATTAATTGGAACTTCTGTCGGCTTCGGCTTAACCATTTCTAACAGTTCACGATTCAATTGATGCGCGACTGCTAATTCTAATTTTAATGTTTCACAGGCTTGACATACATTTGATTCTTTAATTTCTTCAGATTCTAATTCACGTAATCTAAGCTGATGTTCTCGTTCTTTTTGACGTTCATTAGAACGATGAATTAGATAATCATTTAACCAAGTAAAAATATTCATTGTACTATAAATCCAGCAGCTATTCCAATTCCACAACCTGATAGAACATCCCACCAATAATGTTTATGTGCTTTAACGCGACCAAACATTGTTAGGAATGCAACAGGGAATTCAACTGCGAATTTCTTACCGTCTCTAACATTAACCGAAACGCAGGATAATGCAGAATGTTCCGATGGCCATGACATATCGTCACTGAGGTCCGGCCGTGTTTCATGAATAATTCTTTTGAGAAGTTCTGATGTGCCAATAGTAATCGAAGTTCTAATAGCTTGATTTTTGAGAGCATTGGTCCTGTCCTCTGACTGTAATGAATTAATTGTATCTAATGTTAAGTTAGCCGCGACCGATATATAACTAATTGTATCAATTAATTTATGGTCGTCTGTTTGTCCATATACAGTAGACGGAATTAATAATACAATAACTAATAGAAATTTCATCGTCGCCTATGACTAAAACGTTGAATCATTTTAACTGAACTATTTGATTCGGCCGCGCGCATGTTACGATAATAAGCTGTGAAATCATTAGTCTGATTCAGTCTAACTAAAATTTCAGCTTGTTTCTGAACTTTCGTAAATTCATCAACAGCTTCAACGAAATATTTTTCAGCTTCATCTACTGCGTATCTAATATCATCGTAAGGGTCATCACCATCAAATTCAGCGACGTCCTCAACAGCTTTACCATCCTTACCTTTTTTATCGTAATTACAAGCTTTAATTGAATCAATCATTGTAGGACAACAGTTAGGATGTCCGTCATGATTGTCAGCATCACAACAAAAAATTTGTAACTTAGGTAGATTATCCTCAGGTTCTGGTGGGTCGAATAATCTCAAGTAAGCTTTGTATTCTTCTAATCCTTTATTCCTCAATAACCATGAGGCTCTTTCTTCTGAGTAAATAGGAACCTCAGAAGGAGGAACTATTGGCTTAGGTTTAAATCTAAGATATTCATGTAACAGCATTTTACCAGCGATACGTGAACCAGATGAATTCTGAGTTAATTCAATAGGTATCCCGATAGCGTCCGATATTTGCTGTTGAATTGTATGTTCTTGACCACGTTCTTGTTTGGCAGATTGACAGAATTTAATCTTACGTGGATTTTCTTTATCTGCAAAGTATTTGATTTCTGGCGCCCATTCCTCAATTTTAGTCTTGGTCCAATAGATTTCACGGTATAAGTATAGGCGCTTACTCGGCGATACAGCATAGAATCCAATATAAGTCATTGCAGCAAAACCCCAATCGCCTATTACAAACTTAGGCCACCAGGATGGAATCTCAAAAGGTTGAACAACATGCAAGGCATTCTCGGGTTCATCAGGATATTTCTTATCCCGGAACTCATCGAAAACTTGTCCTAAGTATGCTGACCAATCTCCAAATTTTTTAGCTTTACGTTCGGCTTCAGGTCTACCATCTAATGATTGTGAGTAAGATGGGTCAATGTGTTCTTTATTATCTTCTAAGGTAGCGTGAATATAAATACGTTTATTTCCGCCCTTACCGATAATAATCTTGCCGCCTTCAGGACAGGGGTCTACGAATCTTTTCTTAACAAATGTATGACCAATGCCACCAGGCATACCAGCGGCGCGAGTGATAGAAGGTAATCCAGAATCCTTAGGAGCACGATTACGTTCTTGAGTAATATATAAATAAATGTATTCGGTCGCGTTCGTTAATTCGTCTGGGGTAAAGAGTGATATTTCCATCGAATCGTAGTTATGAACATCTTTCTCTTCTTCACAATATCCTAGGAAGATTTGAGCACCATCATTAGCTAAACCACGACCACCATATTGGTCAAGTCTAGGAAAAGTCCAAATCATATCAGTGCCATTATACGTAGCACCGAATTGAGTATAAATCTCTCGCGCTCGACCTACAATTTCTTTCTTTAAATCAGGGCGCGTCCGACGCATGAATACTTGTTTGAATCTAGGATTTTCATGCCATCGATGAACAATACCATAAACTAATAATACGTCAGATTTACCACTTCCCGCGCCCCCACCGTAGAATCCTTCTTTAACAGATAGAGGAATAGCTAGAAACTTCTCCTGTTTACGGTTAGGTTTCCATACTCTTTCGAGTAATTTCTCTACGGGAGGACCTTCACTTATTAGCATTTTGCTGTGATTGAATTATTGCTTGCTGTCGAGCTAAATGTAAGAATGTCCAATCATCCATCATATCTTTAATAGTTGGACTAATAAATATTTGATATAATACCATTACAACAATTGCAACAAGTGATGGTAGAATCCATCTACTAATAGTTAATTTACTGAACATACAATAACACGAGTGAATACTGAGCGGTTATCAAATTGGAATCCAGTGAATGATGGACTAACAATAGTTCCTGATGGAGTTCCACCTGTTACAGATTGTGTAAGTGCGACTGGTGCAGATGTTAAATTACCTACACCCGCTGCTGATACTCCTGTAGCTACTCTAGATGTTCCTGTTCCAAATATTGCTGGTGCAAGTTGTCTGGTAGTTGTAGTAGTTGGAATCTGAAAAGGTAATTCATGTGAATGTGTTGGTAATGCGTTTCCAACAAATGTTAATGCACCGATAGTTCCCGTGGGAGTAATATTATCAGAACCTCCAGTAGTTCCTACGTTTCCATTTGCTGTAATAGTTCCAACGAATGTATTCCCATTAAGAGAAGAATTTTCAATAGTTCCCTGTGGACAGCCACCCGTAATCTTTAAGATTAATGCGCCAGTTGGTAAAGATATTGGTCCACTAGACCATTGTCCATGTAATACTATTGCACTACTAATAAATACAATAGCGACTAAATCGATAATCCAACGCTTCATTTATCTCCCCATAACGATATAAGCAATTACGTCGCCGGCCACAAATGTTCCAGTTAAATCAAATGTAGTAGTTGAAACTGCAACTAATCTGCAAGGATTAGCTGTTGTCTGATTCATACAACTACCATTGAATCTAGTAGTAACGGCTTGTGGAACAGTTACACGACACTGAGTTCCAGATGTAGCACCTACTGTTACTTCACCAACAGTTTGATTACCGGCAATAGTAGCAGTAGTAGTTCCACAACTATTAGCACCTACGTTAGCTACTGCCATCGCAGTTCCTGAAACCTGCGACATTACAATTCCAGCAGCCGAACCTGTCATAAAACGTGCGGCTGTAACAGAACCTGTAGGAGTTAAATTAACTACAAATCTAGTTCCTTGTGCAGCAGATGTAAAATTCTCAGTAGCCTGAATACCAATAACACCATTCGCTGCTGATGACCAACCAGGAGTTGTAGTTTCCCAACCCTGACCAATTAATTGAACTAAATTATCGCCAGATAATGCTTGTGTAGGAACGTTTACAGTTCCTCTCGCCTTACGACCAATAAGCGCGAATGGAACTGCATCAGCAGTAATATGGTCTCCTGTAATTACCGCACCAGAAGTTCCAACCATATGCATTTGATTAGTTGGTTGAGTTCCATAATTAACACTAGTGGATGCTGTGCCATTTAGATAACTTAATGGAGATGTCCAAAAAGTTCCATTAATAGTCATCGCATCTTGAGCAGTAGTTGTAGTAAGTGGGGTATTCTGAAAAATAATTCTCGTTCCCTGTGCCGTAGAAGTAAAATTTTCGGCCGCCTGTAATATTAATGCCGCATTAGTAGCTGTCGTCCATGCTGGTGTGGTAGTTTCCCACCCACGTCCAATTAAATTGGTTAAATTATCACCAGATAAAGTTTGAGTGGGAGATGTTACAGTTCCTCTCGCATGTCTACCTAAGAATAAAGCTCCACCAGTTCCAGTGCTAAATCTATCGAATGCGATATTAGTTCCGGTGAATTGAAATCCAAATGATGGAACTGTATCACAGCCGCTAGCAGAACATGGTAATCCAAATGTAGATACACCAGTATTAAAGAATTTAGCAGCTTCTGTTCCGCCATTATTACCGACTACTAGTCTAATTGAATCTGTAGTTCCAATAGCTGATGTTGATTGTAATGTTAAAGAAGAACCAACTGCTAAACCACCCGTAACATTCGCGGTATTAATATTATTAATGAAAGTCGGACTTTCACTAAATACTGCTACACCGGCCGCGCCTAATCCAGTTTCATTTGATAATACGCCGGCTAATTGCGCGGATGTTGTGGAAGCAAATTGACTTAATGGATTTCCAGTAACACCACAAGTAGCACATGCAATCGTGCCTGTAGTAGTAATGGGACCACCAGTAATTGGACTAGTAGTATCGATTTGAGTAACTGTTCCTACTCCAGCACCACCTGAAACTACTGTAAGTAAATTTCCAGATGCATCAACTGCTAGTCTAGCGTTGTTAAATAGAACTGATGAAACAGGATTGACTTGTGATGCTGTAGCTGTAACTAAAGCTCCATTAGCATCTACTCTAACTCGAATTTGTGATGGAGTTCCTCTGCTTTGAGCGTATACTGTTACAACGCTAAGAATTGAAATTGCAACAATACATCGAGTTAAATTAAGCCCCTTCATATTTCACCGTTACTGTTCCACCGACAAGAACTGTTGAAATCCGAACACGTAATGCTGGATACATTCCAGTAAATGGAACTGAAATTTGTGTATCAGCAACGACAGCAATTTCTCCACCTACTACTTGCGACCAATTAGCATCCGCCGCTTGTGGATTATCTGCTGTTTCAATAGTAACTTTACCGGATGCTACACCAGCACTTCCGATAATGAATACATTATGATTCCTAACTGTAGGAACAATAGCAATCGCCAATCCATTACCTGTTGCTGACTGAGCATTCTGTAATGTAATTGGAACTCCAGGTTGCGCTGCTGTAGTATTAGCCATTATTCCCTTTTTAAATGTCTTCCTTCACAACAACTGTATCGTAATGACGTTCGTCTCGAAATTGTGGAGCGTAGAAAATAATTCGTGGAGATTTAAATGAATCAGCGTCTGGATTATCACCTTCCATATTTCTATGGACCATTGACATATCTTTCGCGATTGCTGCTAAATCTCTCGCCTTACTTCCCTGTAATTTCTCTTTAGTAATGTGGGACATTGCCTGCATTACTTTACTTATCGCTTTGCTACTGACTTTAAGTTTAGCGTCTTTAATTCCTTCTCTATCAGGACGCTTATCATAAGTAGATGTAGAGTGTGCGCCTTGTGTATAAGCACTCGCGCTCGATGGACTAATATTAAATGATTCAGCTAATTCAAGCGCGGCTGCTCGACCATTAGTTACAGCAGTTTCTCCAATAACTTTCCTTAGACTTTCAGGAACATTAACGTCACCTAATTTTCTACCCTTATTAGGTAAGTCAATAATAGTTGGCAATGGGATAGGTTCAGACTTAGGCTTCGCACTGTTTTTAATTTCACGATTGAATTCTTCGTCTGAAACTATTCCCATTCCCATCATCTTACTCCTAGTCCTTCTTATGACCGTGAAGAACTGAATACTTAATAGATTTAAAGTTACGCATTGTATGCGTCAACAGAATATCAGCAAGCTGTGCACCTTCTTCAGGTGTCGTTCCAGTAGCTGCAATCTGTTTCGCAAGTTCTAATGTATTATCGCTAAATCCCTTGAGTGCTGCCTGTAATCGCGCGGCAGCACTAGTTCCTGCATCTTGAATTAAGTCATACATATGCTGAATACCCTGTGCTGGGTCTCCTTCAGCATGTGACTGAGTCTTACTTGCAGAATTAGGAACTAATGAACGAATTTCTTCGGCCGCGTCATTCCAATCTTTATTCATCTTGTGCTTGCCGCCGGCCTTTTGTGAATCCATTTCTAATCTCTCCTTAAATGTTTGGGTTCTCTGTCTAAAATAAATACTTCTATTAAAAAATATACAAATATTGCAACTAAAGTAACTAACAATATCTTTTCATAAACACTTAGATAAATAAAATTAATCACGTATGGATTAGGTATCATTAAGCTATCTCAACCTTAATAGTTGGACTCATGACAGCTTGTATCATCTTAGTAATAATTTCCTCATGATTCTCATGGGAATGAATAATTAAGGTATATATTTTAGAACTTTTATTAAATGCCTTCTTTAAGTGTAACTCCAGGTCGGCGACCGAGTCTCCACATATTGGACATTTAATCATAGTTAAAGAGACGGAATCTTATCTCCTACAACTTTAGTTCTATCTAATTCTTGTTTAACACCTGAAGCTTTATTAGCTGACGCTGTCACTGCAAGTAATTGGTCCATTCGCCCGTTAATTTGGGCATGAACTTCGCGTAACTTAAGTGCATTAATCACACCAATAATAGCAGACGCCGTTGCTGCTATTAATGCCGGTAATGCTGCGAAGAATGTAACCCAAAATTCTGGTGTCATGTATCCTTACTCACTTAAAATCTTTGTAATGGATTCAATAGTCTTAGCACGTTGTTGTGAATCCATTGATGTCATTCGTAATGCTTCATTAATTAATTCCATCTGCTGTAATGTGGGCTGAACTCTACGAGCCTTTAGCTGTTTAACTTCATCTTGAAGTTTAGTAGATTCAGTTGATAATTTCTGATGTTTATTACTTAGATTAATGTGTTCTTCGTGTAATAGATTATGTGTTCTAACTAGTTCATCATGTTCTTTAGTTGATGGAATGTTAGCATCCTGAATACGTTCGCCTAAGACAGTGAATGGTTTATTAACTGATTCACTCAGCTTAGGGTCGATTGTATTGTCTACTGCTGATTTATCTGATGGAACTGGAGGAATTGGAGTGACCGGATGCGCGGCTGCTACTGCTACATTAGCTAAATTTGAAGGAAGTGGTTTACCTTTACCTTCATCTAATGTACTTAATACAGGATATCCTGGTTGAACTTTCGGTGCATTAGGGTCAACTTTATCTTTAACAGAGGAATCAATTCCTAATTTCTTAGGAACATCTAATGGACTGTCGCCCTTTTTAATATCAGGTTGAATGTTACCAGTAGTGGGACTAATAACAGGAGTTACTATAGGAGCACCAGTTTTTGGGTCGATTTTTATATCGTTTGCCATTTTCTGATTCACCTAAATGAATTAAGCGACTGTAACTGTCAGATTGTTAGCAGCAACTACAGTAACTGTAATCGTAGCTACGCTCGATATATCAAAGAATCGTTCAACACCATCAACAGTTAAGCCTAATTCCTTCTTAGCAGGAATGAATCTAAACTCAGTTACATCATTAATAGTAACTGTCGTTAATGAATTACCTGGCCCGACGCTACCTGTTACAACAGCCTTACTCATTTTCTATAACTCCCATAAATTGGACACAACCCTAGTGAATCCACTCCATATTAATATTAGAAACTATACTAAAAATAATATTCAGCGAAGTTCAGTCGGCTTTACCAGCTCTGAGAGTATCATAGGTTGAACTGAAAGTCAAATTTCTTAATGAATACAATATTATATTCAATTAACTGAATTTTTTCCCAGAATTTTTTGATATATTGAAAAAGGGGACCCATATAATCTCTTTTTTCAGATAAATAGTCGATGTCGCGAAAAAGTGTGCACATATGGGACCCTACGTGCAGGGGTGTATAGGGGTGTGATATATAATTGTGTGCAGTTGTGTGATATACTGTGAAAGTTCCACTTATATCATACTATTTCTTACTATGACATACAATTTCACACAATTTTACAATATTAATTTCTTATGCCAAGTAATAGTGTGCATATGGCATAAGGACTTTGTAGTGTGCCATTGTGTATAGTGATGTGAAGAGGCATAAACTGTGCCATGTATAATTATGTGCAATTATGTGAATGTGTCACATTCGCACTTCACGCGACTGCACAATTTATTTGAGTGTAAGAATTACCCTAGTAGGTGTGTAACGTTCACACCACAAGATGTAAAATCTACACGAAAACCAAAAAGTGTCATCACACTATGGCTCAAGGCTGCACAGTTTGACATAATATTAGACCTAGTATGATGCATGCTATATATACTAGTATGACGAAACTACAATCGGTAAGCGTAAATAGCTGGTCTGAAGCGGTTAAATGGGCTGGAATTGAATCCAAACGGACCAAGATGCAATGGTTTGCAGTCGCATATCAGGAACGTAATTCAGACGATGGTATGCAATTCTATGAAGCTTGCAATTCTAGTGCCCTAAAGATTTTGCAGGACGCTTACAAAATTGTAACTATCAGTTCAACGGGAGCATAACATGATTGAAACTTTCCACCTTGACGAAAATCGTAAGTATACTGTCCTCAAGTTCGGACGACTGCGAATCGGTGGATACCATCGGGCAATCGCAATTCAAATCTGGAGGGTCAAATAACTATTGACAGTCGCGGCCGATTCTGATAGACTCGTCTCGTTTCGTAGGGCAAACGCAATTCCGCGGATGTCCTAAATAGGTGACAGATAATATTAGGGGTTTCACATGAAAACCGAAGTTTCCAAATTCTCGTTTAAGGTTCCCGAAGGCCATCCCGAAGCCGGTCAGAAAATTGAGAAGGCTTTCGAGTATCAAGTGTGCGAAAATGAGTCAGAAGCTACTAAGGTAATGACCGATAAAAAGTGGAAGCTTCTGGATATGGTCAATGATACCATCAAGGCTAACGCGCGTAGCAATGGTTATCAGTCGGCATTACTTCCGTATCGTCCGTCGGAAGTTTCGCAAGAGGACATCAAAGAACGGATGGTCCGCGATTACATTCGTTTGGGCGTCAAAGAAGAGGCAGCCCGCGCGCAAGTGGATGCATTGCTGGCAGCTACTAATCAGTAATACGTCTCACGTTCGCTAAAGTTTATAGCCTAGGGACTGCAAACCTAGGCTATAACTATTTGTATTTTAAATTTATAATATAAAAGCGAAAGTAAAAGCGAAACGCGCGAGGATGCCCTAGGTTCAACGAACGCGCGTCCGTCTAACACTCGTCTACCCTGCCTTGATTAACTCAGTCTATATTCAATCCTCATCTCGAATTGGGCCATTCCAGGCCACTTTCCATCCATGCAACCACATGCAATCTCACGCATGTCATAATATTATAGACTTTACATTATTATTAGCATATTTTTAATTGACATAACTTTTAAATTTATTTTCGGCCTATTATTAGAATCGCTTCCATACTCGGGCCATACTTTATCTTACTCGGTCCTACCTCAATCCATACTCATTCCTACTCCCTTTTGGGCGGAAGTGGTTTAGAGTCAATGACTTAGGGGAATGGTCCCTCTCTCCCCTAGGTCGAAATAGGCCCGAGTGTCCTCGATTTAGGACACTATGTGGTGGAGGGTAGTTGTTCTTTTTTTTTTTTTTTTTTTTTTTTTTTTATTTTTTTTTTACCCCTTAAATTTTTTTCTTTTATTT
>Ga0193703_1000004_pt1 | contig 44487 bp, 31 predicted proteins | sample U3a2metaG_FD_143062 | JGI IMG/M metagenome (GOLD analysis project Ga0193703, IMG submission 143062) | Soil microbial communities from a riparian zone of the East river system, Colorado, United States - U3a2 | ecosystem: Environmental > Terrestrial > Soil > Riparian zone | place: USA: East River...
AATTAAAGCAATAGTAAATTAAATTAAATTTTGACTATGCAACTTTGACATATTGCCTGTTATTAGAGTTTCTTGTGCTTATATTGCCCTGTTCCCCTTTTGCCGCACCGCAGTTGTACAACTCAGCAAGCTTTACTTTTTCCTTAAGCAATGCAAGGCCTTAGGCAGGGGAGAAAAGGGAGGCAACAGATAAGGCTAGAGGCAAGGCCAAGTCCCATCCAAAGCGAGGGGAAGCCAAAATAGCCAAAGATTACAAATCAAAATTTAAATTTAATAAAAATAAAAAAAATAAAAATTTATATGAATAATAGCGAGCATAAAAATAAAATAACCACAAATAATCAAATATTCCCCTTTTGCAATAGCGAAATTAACTTAGGCCTTCCCTTAATGGGATGAGATGGAATAAAAGAATCCCCTGGTTTAAAAGAATTAAATAAACAAATTTTCTTTCCTTTAACTCACTTACATATGCATAGAAAAGAGAGTTTATTAACTAAAACAAGTACTGCCTATCTTAACTCAGTCCACCCTCAAAAATTGAGGGTTAATTTAAATAAAACCCCCTCTAAAAACCTTATTGGTCTAAGAGTAGCCCCTTCAAAAATCTCAGATGTAATATATGAATATTTAAAGAGTTTTAGTCAATATAGTAATAGAAAAAAAGGTGTTTTAATAAACTTTAATCAACATATTGCCTATAATTTCAATAGTAAAAATCTATTATTAAGAGGAGCTGAACCAGAACCTCTAATTAACAATTCTTTAAAAATAAAAACTAATAAAAATCAGTCTACAAAAGCTGTTCCTTTCACATCTGCAGTTCAATTAGAAAAAGCACAAGTAGCCCCTGTTGCAATTTTAACTGATGCAAATGAAGACTTACTACTAAGATTAAATAGATTAAATAGATTAAAAGGTGTAAGCGGAGAAACAGGATACAACCGCAAGGGTAACAATCGATTAATAAATTATAGTTATAAATTATTATTTTATTTTTTTAAGAGTATGTATTGTATAATAAGTAAACCTGTTTTTATTTTTACTCCCGATAAAGTAGTAATACAATTACATTATTTTCTAAATATTCCTAAGTTTAAAGTTTTTAAATGGTATTCTATTTTTAAAGATAAAAAAATTAGACAGTACAGGGAGGAAGTTATGAACAAAAATAAATACAAAAGATTTAATTGATCTGGTCGTAAATATAGTAAGCATAACAAAAAGGTACACTGGAAAGTAGCCAGAACTCTAATTAGATTAAATAATAAAAGAATTAAAGTTAAAAATAATTTAGTTAAATTAAATAAATATAATTTATTTAGAGTTTTTTCTCTGAAATTTAAATTAATTTGTGAAATTTTAAATAATAAATTTAATAAACCAATAGAACTACAATTAATTAGAATACACAAACCTTACCAAGATAGTAATATTTTAGTTAACCTTCTTTCTTTAAATATTAAAAATAAAAAATTTAAAACTAATGTACAAATAGCAAAACTATTCCAAAAAAGAATTGTAAAAAATGTAGATGATTATCTTAATAAGAGTGTTAATTTGATACCTTCTTATTTATCAGGGATTAAAATTAGAATTGGTGGGAGATTAATGCGAGAACACCTTATCCCTAAAATATCGAAGAAAAAATATGAAAGAGGAGCGAGCTCTGTTGGAAAAGTTAATTTTTTAGACACTGCTTCCATTACAAACAAAAATAGAAAAGGTTCGTATACTTTGAAAATATCTTCAGGTCAAAATTTCTTTTAATTTTTTTACTTTACTTTCTTTTCTTTTTCTTTAATTTAACCGAGACTATCTGGTTTAGGTTGCCCTTGTGCCCTTGTGCCCTGTTGCCCTGGTGCCCTGTTCCCCTGTAGCCCAGTTGCCCGCACCGCAACAGAAAGGCTTGGCTTCACCCTACGCAAAAGCAAGGGTTGGTAGGCGGAGCCAACCTACGCAACAGCAAGGGCGCTGTTTGTATTCTTATTGACTAAAAATAATAACGCAAAAGCAAGGGCGCACCGCAAAAGCAAGGGTTTGCATACGCAACAGCAAGGCTTGGCTTCAGCCTACGCAAAAGCAAGGGCGCACCGCTACTGTTGCCTGATGCCCTATTGCCTGTGTTATGTACTTTTGCATTTTTTTATTAAGTTTGGTTTGGATCTCCATACTTTAATGCGAATAAGAGATACGGAATTAATTTAGGGTATTAAAAAGTAAAATGTTTTAAGCCTTAGAAATTAACTGAGTTATACTATCTGCTATAAACTAAAAACTGGTAGCTTTTTTTTAACTTATCTGATCTCTGCTATTTGATTCGAATGAATTGTTTAAGCTAGAGGCGAATAATGTAAAATTTAAATAAATAAAGTCAAAACCCCTTTTACCACGCCCTTTTTTTGTTTTTGTTTGTTTTTTGCAGTTTTTTTAATTTTATATATTAACTAGGCCCCGAAGCTAAAAAGTGAGTGTAGCAATGCAAAATAGATCTTGGAGGTAAATGCTAAATGTAGTTAAGAACTTATGAAAAGATGAACTGGGTTCTATCCACTAATGCCAAAGAAATAGGAACACTGTATTTAATTTTTTCTGTTTTTGCTGGGATGATCGGAACAGCCTTTTCTGTACTAATCAGATTAGAATTGTCTTCCCCTGGAGTACAATTTTTACAAGGAGATCATCAATTGTTCAATGTAATAATAACAGCCCACGCTTTCATTATGATTTTTTTCATGGTTAGAAAATACTATTATAATTCAATAATTTCTATAAAATCTAATAAATGTAAATTATTTCATACCCTCTGCTCTCCTCATGACAACCATTGTAAAGATGGGGAGGAGCCTCACAGAGGCAAGAGTTCTAATTGTAACAATAACAATAATTCAAATAAGTCAAATAATAATAAACAACCTCATGACGCCACTAAATTTGTTATTCCTAATGCTTTTTATAATAGAACTGAAATAAGAAAAGTAGCTAAAAATGCAGTAGGTGTTTACATATTTAAGTCTAAAAATGGACATTGTTAAGTAGGAAGCAGTATTTCTTTGTATAATAGAGTATGTTCATATTTTATGCCGTCAATTTTAGCTAAAGCTGATAGACGTGTTTTAAGATATTTTCATAAATATGGATTTAAAGACATTATTTTAACTTTATATATTCTGAATAATAAAGCTACTTCACAAAAGGCTGTACAGTTAGAACAATATTTTATGAATACTTTATTACCTACTTTAAATGTCGACTTACAAGCATCTAGTACAGGATACCACGAACCTTTGTCAATGAAATGACGTCAATATTTTCGTTAATTAAGAGGTACACCAATATACGTTTATGATCTCGCTAATTCTATGTTATTACATATGTTTAATTAAAAAACTCATCTATATAAATAATTAAACATGGATAACATTAGATAAATAATTAGATAGTGGGTTACCATACTTATCTAGATTTACTTTTTCTTTAATACCTACAGAAAATATGTAAAGAAAATATGAGTGTAAATAATGAGTTTATTAGATTTTAAATTAAATTACAACCAAGAAAAAAATCTATTAGATCGTTCACTACAAATTAGAAGTATACCTATTTTAGCTAAAAATATCTTAGATGAAAATCTATCGAAAAAATATACTTCTTTTAACTCTTGTTGTATCGCACTAAAAGCAGATCGAGCGACAGTACGGGATTATTTATTAGGTCAAAAAGGAGGTAAATATTTTAGAAAACAATGAAAATTTACATATTTAGATGAAGAATAAGTATATGCCCTAGCGCTTTCGCAATGTTAATGTTATTTTTCTATTAGGCTCGACCCGAGAGTAGTAGTAATACCAGGAACACCGCGTCAATTTATTTTTATTCCTTGTTTTTTACAATTAAATTTTTTACAATTAAATTTTTTACAATTAAATTTTTTACAATTAAATTTTTTACAATTAAAAAAAGGCTAGAGCTTTAAAATCCCTAGGCATAGCCCTAGGCATAGTAAGGTTTAAATTTGAATATAATAGTAAGGCATAGCCGGATTATAAAGTAATTTATATAATTTTATTTCGCTATATGCTGGGAAACCCTTAAGATTTATAACTAGAAAATTTTACCCATTATAATGATAATTAAAGGTAATTATATTGTAGTAACTAATATAAAATTAGGAAAATCAGCAGGAAACCAACGAGTAAATACCTCTAAGCTATTAAATTAAGTTATATTTTCTTTAGTAGGATCCTCAGAGACTACACGCGAAATAACCTATATTAGGTTATAGGTTAAAGATATAGTCCAGCTTTACTAGAAAGAGTAAAGGAATCGTATGCCTGGGTTAGTTGGAGGTTTTTTTCGACGCGGACACTCCGTAGACGTGAACTCAACACAGATCCGTACTGATCATCTATCTCGACATAGAAACGGATCAAGGTTAAACAATGCGATTAAGGTCAACGAACCTTGGTCGTGAGGAATTGCTAAACGGGGAAAGAATAGAGACAGTTTTAAATATTTTACTACCCTACCTTGCCTAGTGATATTATTAAGTTTAGTGAAAGCAAATCTCCATTTTAAAAATGGTTCACCGACAAACGGTCTTCTGTCATTCAGATCGAAATCCCATAAAAAAGGAAAGATGACATCTAAAACCGTGCTATCTTTGATCAGTCCAAAGGGATATACCATAACAGGAGAGAACTTAATAACTTATCCTGGTTACACAAAACCTGGCAGTCTACAGCCTAAACGCGGGAACCTCGGCCAAAGAATGAGCAAGTCAAATTCATTCTTGTTGGGTTACCTTTTAACGGGAACGTTAACACTAACCTACTACATTTCAAAACATTTGATAGAATTTAGTAGCCAACACGGGGGCAAGATAGCTGAAAAAGCAAATGCCGGAGGTAATTCTTCGGATACCCGAAAAGTTTCTAAGACTTTTGAACTAACGGGGCTATTATTATGTGATAATAGACTGCATAATTCAGTAAGCCTAATCAAGGTCTCAAACAGTTCATTTGGAAGAAACTACTCTACCAAGGATCTTTTAAAAAAAAGTAGGTCTGAGTCTTCTATCACCGATCTAAAATCTTATAATCCTCTTGAGGGTCAAAAGATAATAGCAAGTAAACAAATTGAACTCGTGAGACTTGCGGAAAAACTTGGATTACATGACAAAAAAGTCTTTGATCTACAACTGATTCTTGTAAGATCTTTGGCCTTCAGAGAATACTCGACCTGGCTTATCTTATCAAAACCGGGGTCATCAACACCAGGAATAGATAATGAGTCAATCGATACAGGAAACAAAGCAGAAATGTTTAAAACTTTAGTCGAATTTCTTAGAGACATGACATACCATTCCAACAAATATCAACCTACCGCTATAAAAAGAGTCTGGATACCTAAACCAGGTAAATCAGAAAAAAGACCTTTAGGTATACCTACAATACGGGATAGAGCTATGCAAGCATTACTAAACCTAGTTCTTTACCCTTTGGTAGAATTAACTAGTGATCCTAACAGCTATGGCTTTAGAACTCATCGTGACTGTAAGTTAGCTATTGCGGCCCTAAGAGCCCAACTTAGATCCACCAATCTAGATAAAGCTAGAAAGGCTTTGAAAACTAGATTCAACAATTATAATACAGGACAATTTATAAAATCGAACGAAAATAAATGGATTTTAGATGCGGATATAAAAGGCTTATTCGACAACATTAGCCATGACTGGTTGATTAAAAACTTATTCTTACATCCTACTCTAAAGTCAATTGTAAATAAATGGCTAAAAGCTAAAATATTAGATGCTGGTACATACAATAATCCGAGCACTGGAACTCCCCAAGGTGGGATTATATCTCCAACTTTGGCTAACTTCACACTAAACGGATTAGAAGATACAATACTTAAATCAATTTATCCAGTAACCAAATCAATTGAACAAAGAAAACCCGTACGATTAAGGGATGGTCGAGTCGTAAGACTGAAGGTGGGTGTGTCAGTTGTCCGATATGCTGATGACTTCATTGTGGTAGCCAGAAGTAAACATATGCTTAACCACTATGTTACACCTGCTATTACTAAGTTCCTTTTGGAAAGAGGCCTTTGGCTTTCACCCCAAAAAACCAGGACGATTTCTCTATCGCAGAAAAACACTCAACTTGATTTCTTAGGGTACACATTCAAATTTAGTAACAAATGGTCAGCAAAAAGAACAATGGTATTCTCAAGAGAAAACTCTAACAATGTAATAGCTTTATTCCCTAACAAAGAAAAAGTTAGAAATTTTATCTTAAAACTAAAACAGATTATAAGCGAATCGCAAAATCTAACAGCTATGGAATTAATTTATAAACTTAACCCAATGATTAGAGGATGGGCCCTTTACTACAATTTAGAGAACAGTTCCCACTACCGATCTTTAGTAAGAAACGCCCTTTATAATATGACATGGAACTGGGTGAGGAAAAAACACCCTACCTTGGGTAAAAAGAAATTAGCTTTAATGTACTTCTTAATAAAAATAAAAAAAGTTAATCAAATGGATGTAGTAGATTACAACTCTCCGCTTCCTGAGCCCCTTGAACCCAAAGAGGTAGAGGTACCAGTCTGCGTACAGAGGTCGACAAAAAACGATCAAATCATCAAGTTCAAAAATACAAAATGGACCTTCCATGGAATATCAAGAACTGAATCTCGTTACTCGAAGACTACTGGAAAAACCAGAATTGCCTATTTACTCAAACCCACTGATTCCTCGCCAATTCTTTCTGCCACTAAGTATGTATTACCTCTTACCCTGAGATTAGTCCATGCATTCCACCCTAAGATTGACGAACTAATTAAATTCAAACTAGGTTTATCACTACTGTCGACTCCAAAAACTCCAACTCTGAAAGAAAAAATCTTCAAGTCTCAAAAAGGTCTCTGTGGTTTTTGTAACAATCCTATTGACTTTGAATTATTACATCTCAATACGGTACACATTCATCACATTGAACCGATCAAGAAAGGAGGAAACAAATTTAAATTATCCAATTTAACTATAACTCACTCCTGGTGTCATCATAAACATAAACACTAATCGGTTAATGAACATCCATGCGTATTTCTTTGCTGTTATTTTAACCTCACCCCTCTACTTATACGAAAGAGATACGAGGTTGAAATAATTTGATATGGTGAGCCGTACGCAGGGCGATCTGCACGTACGGTTCTTTGAGGGGATAATGTTGCGAGACACGTTCTATCTCTAGTGGTAAATTATATTTTTCCTTTTCTCAATTTATTTTTCTTGCAAATAGTCTACTCCTATTACTTTTGCCTGTGCTTAAATGCAAAAAGCAAATGTGGTGGAACACCATTTATATTTCGTTTCAGTTGTTTCTTGACTATATTTTTTATTTTTTCGTAGGCTATAATGCTAAATACAACCAAATAAGGCCAGTTAGTGTAAATAAGCTAAACCAATTATCTACAAAAATAAATCGTAATATTAATAACTCCTTCCATCTGTCTCCTATAAATAAAGACGGTAGTAGTAATAATATTGGACCCTATTTAGCCGGTTTAATAGAAGGTGATGGAACATTCGCTATTAAAAATGGTAACAATAAATCCACTATTACTAACAAAAATTACAATCCTAAAATTATAGTTGTATTTAAAAAATCAGATCTTCCTTTAGCTACTTTTTTTAAACATTACACTAATTGCGGAGAAATTTTTATTAAACCAGAAAGAGGTTATGTATTATGGCAAATTCAAGATATAGTTAGTCTTTTTACTATTCTAAATATAATAAATGAATATATGCGTACGCCTAAATGTGAAGCAAAAAATAGGGCAATAGAATGGTTAAATCTATATATAGAAAAAAACATTAATAATCCAAAAGCACAACCAAAGACTTTAAATATTTTAAAACAAATACATCCTTTGTTAGCTAAACCTATAGATAATTCACCTATTGAAAGTAATAGCTGGTTATCAGGATTTTCGGATGCAGCCGCTAATTTTTCTATTAATATTCATAAAAGATCTGATAAGAATTCTACTAGAGTTCAATTATACTATCGACTTGAAATTAAACAAAATTATCACATTACAGAATCAGATGTACAAAAAGCAAGTTTTTTTCCTTTAATGTCTCAAATAGGTATGTATTTAGGTGTAACTGTTCATAGTAGATCTAGATCAGTTAAAGATAAAAATTTTCACAGTTTTACGGTTATTAGTCAAAATAAAATTAGTAACTTAAAAATTTTAGATTATTTTTCAAAATATACTCTTCTTTCTTCTAAATATTTAGATTTTAAAGATTGAGCTCATATTTTAGATTTACAAAATTCTAATCCTGTAACAACTTCTTATTTGGATAAAGCAAACAAAATTAGAACTGATTTTAATAGTACACGTACAACATATAATTGGGATCATTTAAAATATTTAGGGAAAGCTATTTAACCTCTGCTCTCACTCCTTCGAAGAAGAAGAATTGCTTGCACTTCTGCTAAGCATTTAATTCCTCCCTATTCACTCTAATGTGTAGAAGGTTATTTTCATAGGTCAGTGGTAAGTTAAAATTATTAAAGTTAACGTTTAAATATAAAAAAAGTCAGCAAACTGTCCTTACTTTGCTTAAAGGCAAAAAGCAATCCCTATGGACCCTATGGACCACAAGGGAGGAAGGAAAGTAGACATAAATATTAAAGAAAAACACAAAAGAGAACAAAAAAAGTTGCCGTGGTTGACTGTGAAGTCAATCTTATTACGCTACTATATGCGAGAAGTTCCTAAAATACTTTTATAGAACTTTTTGAAAACTTTATAAAAAAGCGTACAAAAGTCTTAATAATTAAGAGTAATAAGCTAATTAGCTAATGGATAATCCGCAGGAAACCAAAATAATAGTTTCAGCACGCTATACATATGCTAACCTCTGTTTCATAGTAGTAGCTTCTAATTTAAGGGTCGTCCTCAGAAAATGGGGGGTAAAAAGGCTACTTAACTTAAGTCAGGGTGAGTTGTATAATTATTTAGACAGAAAATAACAGCGTTAAATAAATTTATTATTGTAGGAACCTCAGAGACTACACGTAGCGCGGTTTTAAACCTGAAGATATAGTCCAATCAATCTTGAAAGATTTTGAAAATATGAATTATATTTTACCAATTCATTGTGGGAGTCCAGATATGGCATTTCCACGATTAAATAATATATCGTTTTGGTTATTACCTCCCTCATTAATATTATTATTATTGAGTTCATTAGTGGAAAATGGTGCTGGTACAGGCTGAACGGTTTATGATAAGCTGTTCTTGTTTATATTCCTATTACTATTACTATTACTATTAGTAATTTATATAAACTATCAAACTCCACTCGATTCGGGGAAATCCTCTATTCGGAATTGAATACTCGTATATATTAATTTAAATTTAAAAAAATATACTGTAAAAAAGTCAATAACTTGGGGACAATCCGACTGAGCTAATGTAAATCTAAGCAAATTCAATTTTAAGATGCAAATTCTTAGTTTTAGTTCATCAGAGACTAAACGTGGAGCGTTCTATAGTACAGGTAATTATCAAAAGGACAAAAAAGAATTTTTTGAAGAATGATCTAACCAAAATAACTTATCTTATTTAGATAAAAATAATTTGCATCCAAAATATGTTACAGGTATATGTGATGCTGAGTCTACTTTTTCTTTTACTATAGTTCAAAGAATTACAAATAAAACAGGTTGGTATATTCAACCTATTTTTAAAATAGAATTGCATAACAAAGATGCTTTAATTTTAGAAAAATTACAATCTTTCTTTGGTGTAGGTAACTTTAGAATTCAAAATATTAAAGGAAAAAATTCTGTTGCTATTTTTAGTGTTGTCTCTATTAAAGATTTAATTAATATTATTATTCCTCATTTTGATAAATATCCACTTTTGACTCAAAAACGAGCTGATTTTGAATTATTTAAACAAATTGTTTTAATGATGGATAAAAAAGACCATTTAACTATGGAAGGTATTAAAAAAATTATTTCTATTAGAGCATCATTAAATAAAGGATTATCTCCTTTATTAATAAATCACTTTCCAAAACTAGTTCCTTGTGAAAGACCACAGGTTGAAACTCCTGAAACTTTTGATCCTTTTTGAATTTTAGGTTTTGTAGAAGGAGAAGGTTGTTTTTATGTAAAACCAAAAAAGCTTGCAAATAATAAATTAGGATTTACTTTAATTTTTATATTATCTCAACATTCTAGAGATCGAAAATTATTAATTAGTTTGATTAAATATTTAGGTTGTGGTAGATTAGAAGAAACTTCTAAAATAGCGAGATTGGTAATTAATAAATTTGATGATATTCATCAAATACTATTACCATTTTTTGTTAAATACCCGCTAATAGGTTGAAAATTAAAAGATTTAAATGATTGATGCAGAGTAGCAGACTTAATTAAAAAAAATCTTCATTTAACTAAAGAGGGTATTGATGAAATTAATTCTATTAAACTAGGCATGAATTCTAAAAGATCTTTAACTGTTAATTCTAATAATCCAAAATTATCTGCTCTTTCAGATGAAACATCTGTGGATTCTTATAATTTAAATAGTTTATCGGTTGAAGAAAACTCAAAATTGAATAGTAGTACTAGGACCAGGAGTAAAGGACTAAATAACTTATTTACCTTAAAATTACAACGGCAAAGTTTAAACTCTAAGGCTCAAAACATTTTCGCTCAAAAATTAGTGGGTATAACTGATAGTGATTTTTATGATTCTTTTTGTATTGAAAATATAAAAGGTAATTTTATATTAAAATATCAAATTTCACAAAATATTTATAACTTAAGATTACTTTATCATATAAAAACTAATTTAGGTTATGGAAGAGTTTTAAAGCTTGAATCTAAAAAACTAGCTTTTTTTATAATAACAGATAGAAATATTTTAAAAGAGCAGATTTTTCCTATTTTTGATAAATACCTTTTATACTCTAGTAAATATTTTTCTTATCTTAGATTTAAAGAAGTTTGATGTATTCTAGAAAATAATAATTTAACTACAATACAGAAAAATAAAGCTATAGAAAATTTATTAAATACATCTTTATTTGGACCTAATGAAATAAGTTCTCCAGCTATTTCAGATTTAAGCGAAAACAGTAATATAGAATCAATTAAATCTTCTCTTTCAATGCATTGATTATCAGGATATCTTGAAGGTAAAGGTAAATTTCTAACTATTTCTAAAACTCAAAAAGATAAAATTATATTTAATGTAGTTTTTGAAATTAGTACTTCTAAAGATAAGCTTTTATTAAATTTGATAAAACGATTATTAAATATTACTAGCAAAATTATTATTGAAGATCAAAATTTTTGTTTGAAAACTACAGATTCAGATTGTGTATCTATTAAAAACATAATTTATATTTTTTCATTAAAAGCTTTGAAATTTAAGGGTATGAAATCTCTTCATTTTAAATTATGGAAAAAAGCCTTTTTTTATAATAACATAAACATAAATCCTAAAAAAGTAGAGAAAATACATAAAATTCTCCTTAAACTAAATAAAACTATGCCTTATTAAAAATAATTTAAAGTGTCTAAAAATTAAGCATGTTCTATTCTTAAAAATATTTTTTTTGTATTACTTATTTATATTTAAATGAAAAAAAATATATCTAAATTAATAAAAATTAACATAAGTTGTTGATTCGTTGGATTTACAGATGGAGTTGCTGACGCAGGAACATTTCACTTTAGCAAAAGTAAACAAAATAAATGAGGGCTTTATTTTAAAATATCACAAAGCACTTATAATTTAAGAGTTCTCTATTATGTAAAAAAATTGCTAGGTGTCGGTCAAGTATCTATTTCAGGTAATGAGGCCGAATATAGAATTCGAGATCTTAAGGCTATTCTTCAACATATTATTCCTATTTTTGATAAGTATCCTCTACTAACAAGTAAATATTTTAACTATGATATTTTTAAACAAGCCGCTCTTATCTTTAGTAATCCAATTCTATCTAAGGAAAAAAAGGACGAACTTTTAACTGAACTTAAGAGTAAAATAAGACCCGAAGAATACATATCACCTGCTTGATCTGTTATAAATAATTTAGTTACTAGTAAAACAGAAGCTATGATTGTAATGTCAAAACTTTGAATAATAGGTTTTACCGAGGCTGAGGGTTCCTTCTATATAGTAACTAAAGAAAAAGGCCGATTGACCCATGGATTTGAAATAACTCAGAAATTAGATAAAATAGTATTAACATCTATAGGGTTTATTCTTGGTATGATTGTTGTAAAAAAAAAAACTTATTTTTCAGTTGTTTCTACTAATTCTAAAACTATAAATGATTTAATTTGATATTATTATGGTACTATGAAGGGTATGAAATCTTTAGAATATCGGATATGAGCAAGATCATTTACAAAAAGTAAAAATTATGTTGTACTTGAGCGGTTTGAATATCTAACAAAGATACGAGATCAAATGCGTAAAATTCGATCAATTAGATTAGATAAGAATTTCAAAATCTTAAACAAATCTTAGATCGAATGTTCTTAGTTTTATTTACAGAATAAAGGTATAGTCCGATCCCGCTGCGAAAGCGCGGTTTAGTTTTCAAATTTATTTTTGATATACTTTTGATATACTAATTTTTTGTTATCCTCCTTTATCTAGCATACAATCCCATTCAGGGGGTTCAGTAGACTTAGCTATTTTTAGTCTACATTTAGCGGGGGTTTCCTCTTTATTAGGGGCTATTAATTCAACTTATTTCAACAATAATTTATACGATTATGAAGTCTATATGGCTATTACAAATTTATTTATTAAAAAAAACCCATTCCTCAGGCCTCTTTCCCTTTTTCCTGCTCAAGCACCCAAGAGGGTAGTGACAAAAGCAAAGGATAAAATCAATATATTAAATATGAGCTATAACTGTAAATCTAATCATTCGCCATTACAAGCCGTGGAGTTGAAAGGAGGTACTAAATTCCTGCCAAGCGACCATCAGGAAAATTGGAAAACTATTTTATGTAGGAAAGGTCCAATTCAGTTTTCTCATAAGTTAGCCCTCGAACATATTAATAACAACAAACCTGTTAATTGTAAAATAATTAATGATATTTTAGCCTATTGTAATATAACAATAACTGACGAAATATTACAAAATTTAATTAATTCACCAAGGATAGTTATAAATAATTTAGATACAGAGGGTTCAACGACAAAAAAGATTATTAAAGATAATTTAGGTTTACCTTCTAGTAAAATTCAAGTACCGGGTGTTTACATTTTTACACATAAAATTACAGGCCGAAAATATGTTGGTTCATCTTCCCAGTTAGCTGTAAGATTATCAGGCTATCTTAATAATAAATATAAAACAATGGGTAAATTTTTACCTTTACTAAATAAAGAAAGTTTTTTTAATTTTACTTTAGAAATAATACCTTTGTATAATAATTATAGTTTTAGATCTGAGATAGTATTAGAACAATTTTTGTTATTAGATCCAAGTTTTAATTTAAATACTATTAAAGTAGCAAATAATCCTAGTGGGTCTAATGCTAAACCTTTATATATGTATAATAGAGATAAATCCGTATTGTATTATTATTCAACTCAACAAAAAGATTTTATAGTTAATCTTAATATTAGTCATTTTACTTTCACTAAACATTTAAATAAGGGTACGTTTTATTTAGGTAAATATTTATTTTCTAGATTTCCGGAAAATACTGCTAAAGTTAAAGATATTTCTAAATTAGATCTAGCTTTACAACTGGAAAAAGATAGAAAAATTTTTAATAAAAATAAGCCTCTTAATAGTTTAAGTAGATCTGTTTTACTAATAGATGCTAATACTACTAAATTGTTTTTTAGCATTGGTAAATGTATTTCTTATTTAAGAGATAAAGGTTTACCTGCTACACAAACAACATTGGTAAAATATATTGATAAGGGTAAAACTTATCATGGTTTTTATTTTAAATATGTGTAATTTATATAGATAGTAGAATATTGTGGGGTTAATATAAAATTTCTAACTATATGCTGGAACACCCTGTAATAGCAGCTTTAAGTAATTATCATTTTTATTTATACTTTATTTTTCCTTTTGTGCTTTATGTTTTTGTACAAAGTCACAAGCAAAGGTGAAGAGATAACTCAGACCTAGTGCTTATTGCTTTATTTTAATTTATTATAACTATTATAAAAGAAAGCAGTAGTGTTCATTAGGACTAGTGCCTTAGCCCTACTTATTTTTCTTGTATAACTTAGCAGCAGGGAAATAACTAACAAAGGAGGTCCTACTGTCTAGCGCCTTTGAGGATAAATGATAATTTTAAAGATATTACAAACTTTTGCCTTTTACATCGCAGAGGCAAAGGTGGGCAATCAGCAGGAAACCAAATATAATTTAAGGGCTTAATTAGTAAGCAAAGTAATAAATTATAAAGTAGGATCCTCAGAGACTATACGTTAGACACCTCTTCTTTTCTAGCCTAAATTAGAAGGGATGATGATATAGTCCATTTAGTTAAGAAATTAACTAAGTACAAAGTCATAAGTACAACTTTAAATATGAGAACTAATGGAATGTCTTTACATAAACTACCCTTATTTGTTTGGGCTATTTTTGTAACAGCAATTTTATTATTATTATCTCTTCCTGTCTTAGCGGGTGCATTGGTGCCCGCTTTAAACCTGGCTGTATGCTGGAACATCTTCTGTTCTATTTTAAAATATGGAATAGAAGACAATCAGCAGGTAACACTAATGAACTTCATGTCTTGGTGGAACCTCAACGACTGCGCGCCTGGGCTATCTATTGATTATAGTATTAATTACTATAGTACTATACTTCCAATCTCTTCTACACGACCATTTGTATGTATAGGTTCTTATCTAGCTGGCCTTATTGAAGGAGATGGAACAATAATTGTACCTTCTACTGAACGATCTAGCAAAGGTAAACTGAATTATCCTAGTATTCAAATAGTGTTTCAAGTAAAAGATTTTACACTTGTATCTTTAATTTGTCGTAATATTGGACATGGTTCAATATGTAAAAAGAAACAGAGTGCTGTGTACATTTACACTATTAATAATTTACAAGGACTCGTTATTCTTGTACAGCTTATAAATGGAAAAATTAGAGGACATAAACTTTATCAACTGAATAAACTAATTGATTATCTGAATGTTAAATCACCAGGTCTTATTCTAGAAAAATTGCCTTTAGATATTTCTCCATTACAAAATAATAGTTGGCTAGCTGGATTTATTGAAGCAGATGGGTCTTTTCAAGTACGTACTTCTTTAACTAGTAAACAACCACGACTAGGTCTAAGTTTTGAACTTAGTCAATCTCGTATCAGTCGACATGGTTATTCAACTTTAGGAGTAATGGAATTGATTGCATCATTTCTAGAGATTAAAGTTAATTTAATTCGTGAAGAACGAAAACAACCTCAATATCGTGTACGTACAAGTAGTGTTTCTACTAATAAAATCCTGCGCAATTATATAGAGAAATATCCACTGTATGGTAGCAAATATCTAGATTATAAGGATTGGTGTAAAATTCTGTCTTATTTTGAAAAAGAAACACATTGGCAAAACGTAGATGAAATTAGTAAAATAAAATCACAGATGAATCAATATCGTACTGTATTTCGGTGGGATCATTTAGTATAGTAAAATTCAATTATGATAGTAAGATACAGTCTCAACCTGTTTTGTGAATACAGGAGTATCCCACTTTTCTTACCTCTTGCTTTTGCCTGTTATTAGTAGTTGTACTACAACAAAAGTGTAAAAAAAACAAACAAAAAAAAAAAAAAAAAAAAAAAAAAAAAAAAAAAAAAAAAAAAATAGCAACAGAAAACAAAAAATTAGTAAGAATTGAGCTAATTAGCATAGACATTGAGTCTTGGGATCTAGAATTTAGCCATAACGATGCTATTAACAGATAGAAACTTTAATACTAGTTTCTATGACCCAGCAGGAGGTGGGGATCCAATCTTGTATCAACATCTTTTTTATGAAATCCCGTTTAAACTCAATATCTTAATGAGCAATACTTATGCCTTATTTTATAATGGGCCTCAACAAATAATATTTTTGGTCGATACTATTCAACTAATATTAAATTTAAGTTTTTTACCTTTATCTTGTGCTCGTTCCCTGCTCAGTAGTAGTAAGGCTGAGAGAGAGGGAGAGAGGTTTTGTAATAAAAATAGTAATTTAAACATTAGGCTAAATAATACACATTCACCTAAAATTCAATTAATATTAAAGTCAAATACTGAAATAGGTGACACTGTACAAGATTTTTACGAATATTATAAATTAAACTCTAAGTGTTATGGTAAATATAAACAACCTAGCCATGAGTTTTTAATATGGTTAATAGGGTTTAGTGAAGGAGATGGGTCTTTTATTAAAGCTGCTAGAGGTGATTTATATTTTGTAATTACACAGGACAGTAGGGATAAACAAGTATTAGAGTTTATACAAACAGAATTAAATATGGGTAAAGTTATAACTCAAGGTAAAACTACTTCTCGTTTTATTATACAAGATAAATTAGGATTATACTTAATTTCTTTAATATTTAACGGAAACATAAGGACACCAGGAAAACTAAATTCTTTTGAAGAATTTTTAACCATAATTAATAAAAATTTAAAAAAAACCTCTAGAAAATTAACAGAATTTGGGTTAGATAATGCTATATTTGAAAACATTAACTTTATTAATAAAACTAAAGATATTACTTTAGAAGATAATTGGTTAGTAGGTTTTACAGATTCTGAAGGTTGTTTTCATGTTTCTTTTTCAAAAAGAAATAATAGTTACTCCTTTCTTTTTGAATTAGCTCAAAAAGGAGAAGATAATAAAATAGTTTTATTAGATAAACTGGTATCTTTATTTGGAGTAGGTAGAGTAAATCAACATTATCATAAAGGTAATTGGCATTATAGAATTAGTGGTCTCTCTGATGCTGTGAAACTTATAACATATTTTGATAAGTTTAAATTTTCTTTTTTGACTAAAAAAAGAAGTAGTTACTTATTATGGAAACAAATTCAGAATTCGATAGTTAATAAAGAGCATCTAGATCCCGTAAATAGAATCAAATTAATATCTTTATCTAAAACTGTTAATAGTTTTCATAAATTATAATTATTTAACTGCGATTTTTGTTAGATACGGTTATTTATTATTTAGGCTGATTCTTTAGATCCCATCACTTATTAAATTAATTAAGCGTTACCAGCCCTAACCTGTTACAGCTGGACCTGGTTCCGTTAAGGTTGGGAAATTAATCTGACTTAGCTATTACGACCCTACGAGTCGGCTTTTTAAATTTAAAACACTTATCTTGTTTAATACTAATATAAATTTATTAAAAAAATTTTTTTTATAGACTCTTTTTTATATAACTACCCTTACCTATACTATATTTATAATCGAAATTTAAGTAATGCTACAATACCTCTAATCACTATTAAAAATATCACTAATACTATTTCTTGATTAATATTATTTTTAGGCTTAAATATTAAGAATACAGAAAACGATAAAAAATTGAAAAAATGAAGGTAGTAGTGAATTTGTGAAAATTTAATTAAGACTATATTTATTTAATATTAACGTTAAATTAGTATAGGTTTAATAAGATAATATTGCAGATGCTGATTGTAATTCAAAAATATGAATTTAAGATATTTTATATTAATAAGACAATATTATTATATCTTTACCTTACCATTCTCCTACCTTAGTGCCTTAGTACATTATTACGTTAGTACCTTAGTACCGGAGCGGCTACGTTTACGCCCTTTTACGGTAAAACGTTAGTACATACCCCTATTCCCTTTAGGGAGAGGACAGAAGGAGCTATGACGGCTCATAACATAAAGAGATGGTCTTGAAAAAAGATGCTACTATCTAGTCGTAATCATATAATCTAAGCAAACTAGTATAAGAAATTAGATTCAAATCTATGATTAATTATCCTGACGAGGGTAATGTGTAAGTATAAATTATATAATAATCAATATACTTATGCGGCGATGCTAGTGTTAACGGTTAAAATCCCCTAGGACAAGACCGTCGGTTGTATACTAAACCGCTACAGACTGGGTCACTGGTGGGTGCCTGTAATGGTGCTTAATGTACAGTCGGATTCCTCTCATTTTTTTTTGAGGTCAATAAAAATAAATATTATTGAATTTTATAATTAAGGGTGAATAAATAATTATAAAATAAGGAATTGGGTTTTTTGGTCAAAATTGGCCCTTTATATATTCTGAGGAAGGGTATCTAATGCAACAAACTATAAGCGGGAACATAACTGTTAACTTAATAGGTACATTAAGAATAAGTTGTTATTTATCTAATTTTAGCTGAAAAAACACCTCTTATGTAAAAATCTTATTAAGACGTTACAACCTGCAAGTAACCAAAGCGCTTAGCTCGTTAGTAGATACTTCAGAGGCCATACGTTTGTTGTCTAAAAATAAAAATTCTGACAATCTAAATTGGTGTCAATGGTTAGCAGGTCTAATTGATGGAGATGGTTGTTTTTTATTAAGTAAAAAAGGATATGCTAGTTTAGAAATAACTATGGATATTAGAGATGAACACGCTTTACAAATTATAAAAAATCGATATGGAGGATCTATAAAATTAAGATCTAATGCAAAAGCATTAAGATACAGATTACACCATAAATCTGGTTTATTAGCTTTAATATTTGACGTAAATGGTCTTATAAGAAATTCCAATAGATTAGTTCAATTAAACAAATTGTGTGATAAATATGAATTAACTTTAATATATCCAGAAAAATTAGATTATAATAACGGGTGGCTATCAGGATTTTTTGACGCTTGTGGCTTATTGACTTATAAATTGAATAATAAAAGCCAAATTCCTATGTTATCTGTAAGTGTTACTCATAGATCATATGATTTATTAGTTCTTTTTAAAGAGATATTTGGAGGTAAAATGTTATTAGATAAAGGGTTAAGTGATCGCCATACTTGGTGTTTAGAGTCAGAGGACGGATTAATCATATTTTGTGAGTATTTTAAAAAATATACTTTACATTCAGCTAAACGAAATAAATTCTTTTTAGTAACAGAATTTTACAATGTTGTAGATCTTAAAGCATTTTCAGCCCCGAAAGATTCTATCCTTGGTAAAGCATGGTCAAATTTTGATAATAAATTTAAGAGAAGTATACATACCTCTAGTATTAAAAATCAAACTTTAACAAATTTATCTGATAACAAAAAATAAGAACTTACTATTCCTTGTTCCAAAAAGTTAATAGTATGAGGTTCTCACATGTCATCAGGTGTATCTAATGGACGAATAACAAGACAGATTTATGAAATGTATCAATTTAATAATTATCAATACTCTGTTGTAATTGGCTTATTATTATCAGATGCTTGAATTTCTTATTCTAAAGATGGGGTAAATCCTCGTATAGGATTCAAACAATCATTAGAAAAATTTAATTATCTTTTTTCAGTTTTTACTGTTTTAGCACCTTTTTGTCATAGTTTACCTTCTCTAATAACGAATACAAGAAATAATAAAATAAATTATGCTCTTAATTTCTATACTCGTTCGTTACCTTGCATTAAAGATCTTCATTTACTTTTTTATTATCAGAATACAAAAGTCATCCCTCGGGATATTTATAATTTATTAGATCCTGTTGCATTAGCTCACTGAATATGTGGGGACGGTCAAAGAAGGGAATTAGGAGGATTAGTATTATGTACTGATTCTTATACTTTACAACAGGTAATTGTACTAGTTAATGTGTTAATAATTCGTTATAACTTTATATGTACTATACGTACTAATAATCCAGGTCAATACAGAATTTTTATTTCGAATAAATCTATGAATTCATTAAGAGCAATTGTATTACCTTACATGATAGAAAGTATGTTATATAAAATTAATCTTAAACCTAAGGGGATTTCTAATGAAAATAAGGTTTAACTTTAAGGCTGATATTAAAGATTATATCTTATTAAGTCAATTTATTTATTATAACATAAAAATGATGGTACAATAACTATTAATAAGTCGACTAATCAATTAAGTATAAGTGCTAGTCAAAAAAACAACTGAAATGTTACAACCCTTAATAGATTTATATGGTGGATATATCGATAAAGGAAGTTCACTCTCATTTAAATGGTTTATCTCTAAAAGAGAAGATATCTTGAAATTAATAGAATATTTTAAAAACCATCCTTGCAGATCCGCTAAAATTAAAAGACTTCATTTAGTTCCTAGATTTTATGAACTAAAAGATTTAAAAGCAGACTTAGCTCCTTCTGATTCTTTATTAGCTAAAGCTTTTAAACTTTTCATGGAAAAATGGGATAAGGGAGATTACTATTCTATCCAAAATTCCACAACTATAAGTAAAAAAAGAAATTATTCAGAAACGTAATTATTCCACCTTTTGCAAAACTAGTCCTAAAATCATTTCTAATAAATTAAACCCCTGGTACCTAACTGGATTTTCTGATGCTGAGTCTAGTTTTACTGTGACCTTTGTTAAAAATGAAACATTAAAAACAGGTTATTATATTCAACCCAGTTTTCAAATAAATTTAGGCAAAAATGATTTAGCTTTATTAGAAAAAATAAAAATAAAATCATACTTTAAAAAAGTAGGAACAATAACTAAATCCGGATCTAATAGTTTTATGTATAGAGTAAGATCACTTAATGATTTAAATAACATTATCTTACCACATTTTACTGAATTTCCTCTTAAAACTCAAAAACAAGCTGATTTTAAATTATTTACATTGATTGTGGATTTAATAAATAAAAAAGAACATCTGACATTTGAAGGAATAAGAAAAATTACAAGTATTAAAGCTTCGATGAATAAAGGGTTAACTGAAACAATCAAAGCTGATTTTCCTGATGCTATTCCTGTATTAAGAGATAATGTTGAACCTAAGGATTTAAATCCTCAATTTTTAAGTGGATTCATTGAACCCTTGCTTTTGCTACGGGCAAAAGGGTGAAGGAAGTTTTTGGATTGGTATTATTAAAAAAAGTGGGACAAAGGTAATACCAAATTTAGTTTTTCAAATAACTCAACACAATAGAGATACTAATTTAATAAAAAGCTTTATAGAATACTTTGGTTGTGGAAGAATAAAAGAAGAAAAATTAATAATAAATTTTATTGTTTCAAAATTCTCTGACATAGAGAATATTATTGTTCCTTTTTTTAAGCAATATCCTCTTCAAGGTAATAAAGCCTTAAACTTAGCTGATTTTTGTAAAGCAGTTGAGAGAATAAAAACTAAAAGCCATTTAACTAATGCTGGAATGGAGGAAATTTTAAAAATTAAATCAGGGATGAATAGAGGAATAAAATAAAAATATTTTACAGTAAAAAATTGGTTTGTTTAATTATTTTTGTTGTTTTAAGTAGATCTATGTTTAGGCATTCAAAGTTTTTATCCTTCTTGGGTTTGTAGGACGAAATTTAAAGGTGGCGAAGTCGGCTAAAGCTTTAGAAGGGTCAAATTTAGACAAAAGTTGGAAAATATTTTATAAAAAATGGTTGAATTATGAAGATTCTTCCGAAAATTTAAAATAGTTTTTAGATAAAGAGATGGTCCGTTCGTTTTTATTTAATTAAATAAATGAATGCATCCAGAAGTCATAATTATAGGCTTCTTAACGTTGCAGTATGCTGGGACTACTACAATAATTAGTTTTAAATACTTCATCTTAAATGACATAGTGACAAAGTTAAAACAATGAAGTATATCAGCAGGTAACAATTTTAATAATGTTATTAAATTTTTAACCTCAGAGACTTTATGCAACGAAACAGTAGTAAATTTAGAAAATGTAAAACCCATATCTGTTCATGGGGAAGGCCCCGCTAATAAGTTAGGGGAGATAATTCTTACGTGACTAAGAACCAAACTCCGGGGACACCCTAAAGCTCTATTAACCAAAGATAAGAAGGAAACTACTTATCCGGCCTGATTAATGACTCAGGGTATGGTAATATCACTAAAGATGAAAGATTTTATATCTGAAATGGGTTATCGCGGATCTAAGTCTTTACTAGACATTAGTAAAGTAAAAGAGCAACGAGTAGACGGTTCTTACTTGAGATATAATCAAAAGTTAAGGTGTATTCTAGTCCACGGGAAACCGATCGGCGATATTGAGATTAAATTTATCCGCTTTTTATGCCATTATAACTTCCTTTCGGTTAATATATTATTGATACTAGTTGGTCTCGGATACTGATTAGTATTAATAGGATTATCTATTTTATACCTTTTTTATAGCACTTATGTTAATTTTAGCACAACTTCTTTAACAACTAATTCTTCAAAAGGTTCAGGAGTGTCTGCGCCTTCTCCTATAGATTTTTCTGTTATTGATCACAAAAAGAATCATAGTCCTTATTATGTTACTGGTTTGGTTGACGGTGAAGGAAGCTTTGGGTTATACTTAGCTAAAGATAGTAGTACTAGATCAGGATACCAGATTCAAGCTACTTTCCATATAACTTTGCATAAAAATGATTATGCTTTATTAGAAATGGTTAAAGAATTTTTTGGTGTAGGGGGTATTTATAAAGATGGTGATAGATATATTAAGTACTCTGTAAGATCCTTAAAAGATTTAGCTATCATTATAAAACATTTTGAAGAATACCCTTTACTTACTCAAAAGCGTGCGGATTTTTACTTATTTAAAGATAGTGTACAGCTTATGCTAAATAGAAGCCACATTACAGAAGAGGGGTTAAAAAAAATAATTTCTTTAAAAGCGTCTTTGAATAAAGGCCTATCTTGTTCTTTAAAAGCTGCTTTTCCTAAAGTGGTTCCAGTACCTAGACCTTTAGTATTAAATACAAAGATCGAAGATCCTAATTGATTAAGTGGTTTTGTGGATGCAGAAGGTTGTTTTTTATTGAATCTACAGAAATCTCAAGGGCACAGGCTAAAGGAGAGAGTAGTTTTAAGATTTATAATTACTCAGCACGCTCGCGATTCTCAACTTCTAGATCATTTGGCGGTTTACTTGGGTTGCGGTTTAATTCTGTCTAATATAGATTCTACTAAGAGATTTGTAGTTTATAGTTTTCCTGATATCTGTGATAAGATTATACCCTTCTTTGATAAATATCCCCTAACAGGAGCTAAATTTAATGATTATTTAGCTTTCAAGAAGGCAATTAATATTATTAAAGATAAGGCTCATTTAACCACGGTAGGTCTAAATGAGATTAGATCTATACAAGCTAGTATGAATTCAGCTAATCGATCGAAGAGAGGATGTTAGAAGATAGCTAATTTCAATATATTGTTATAAATTAGTGATCATTAGCCTAGAGATAAAATAGGTTATTTGTTCTTTAAATACTCAATTTAACTAGTCTGGTCTGGTCTGGTCTGCCTATTTGTATAGATGCTTTGTTTTGGAGACAAATAGGGATTACGCCTTTAAAAGTCGATAAGAGTGAAGAACGGAAGGCCATTGGAATAATATATGATAATATCTTTAATAGGGAATGCGCAAGCGAATGTAATAAATCGTTTATATTATGCCTTATTATAAGCGGTGTGGCGGCGCTAGGTTTAATTAAAATATACGCCGGAGCCTTAGCTAAAGGCATGGTTATCTTGATACTACCTAAGTTATTTTATAAGTATAACAATAGGTAGGAGTGGACGGTCCCTAAACATTTAAAACCGTTAAATGATGAACAATTTGGACATTATTTAGCTGGTTTAATAGATGGAGATGGTCATTTCAGTAGTAAACAACAACTGGTTATTGTATTTCATAAATTAGATGTTTCTTTAGCTTATTATATAAAGGAAAGAGTAGGCTTTGGAAGTGTTAAAAAAGTTAAAAATAAAAATGCATATCTTTTAATTATAGCTGCTAGAGAAGGTTTGGAAAAAGTTATTAATTTAATAAATGGTAAAATTAGAACAGAAAATAAGTTTAATCAAATTACTAACAATATATTAAGTCATCCTAAATTCAGTGGTAAAACAATTAGTTTAAAGTTAAATTTGGATATTGATTTAAAAAATCATTGATTAGCAGGTTTTTCCGATGCTTCTGCAACTTTTCAAATCAAGCTAATAACTAGAACAGATCAAGAGCAGCCAGATTGAACCCTCATACCTTCTTCTAATTCTAAAGCTTTACCAGCAGAAACTAGGATAGTTGTATGGGGTCAAATTTTATCCTCTTCAGTAGGGTTAGGTCGATATACAAAACAAGTAAGTAATATGATTCGTATTCCTGCTTATCAGCAAAGTGTTATAACAGGATTAATCTTGTCTGATGGGTGATTAATTTTTTCTTCAAAAACTAGTAAATCTGCTCGATTAGGCTTTAAACAATCTTTATCCAATTCGGCTTATTTTTTATTTTTATTTAGCCTTTTATCTCCTTATTATAGCACTATCCCTAGTTTTATATCTTCTAAGCGAAAAGAAACTAATACATATGCTTTACAGATTTTTACTAGATCATTACCTTGTTTTACTGAACTTCTTTCTATTTATTACCCTAATGGAATCAAAAGAATTCCTGCAGATATTTTTAACCTCTTGACTCCTATTGCTTTGGCTCATTGAATAATGGGAGACGGGAATAAAAATCGACACGGTTTAACAATCAGTACTGAATCTTTTTCTCTAAATGATACAGTTAGATTGATTAATGTTCTTATGATTAGGTATAGATTAGACTGTACTATGCGTCAAAAATCTCCCGGGTATACTATTTATATCACAGAAAAATCAATGCCTTTACTACGAACTTTAGTACAACCTCATATGCATAGTTCGATGCTATATAAATTAAGGATGAATACTGACGTAAAATATACTACTCAAGTTAATTTATCTGAAGACATTTCCTCGAAAAGGCATGATTTAGTTAAACTAACTACAAAGGATGACGCTAGCTTTCAAATTAAAATACTTAATCGCAATCGCTGCTCGAAGCCTCTCGCTAGTGCAACAGGCAAGAGTAAAAAGGTAGAAATTAGATTAAATTTTCAAATAGATCAAAAAAAAGACGTTCTCTTACTATTAATTAAAAATTTTCTTGGCGGAAATATTGGTTATAGAAATTTATTAGATAATTATACTTACAATTCTGATAGTTATGGTTCAGCTAGAAAGATAATTAAATATTTTGATAGTTACCATTTACTATCCCATAAATATCTCGATTTCCTAAGATGGAGAAAGACTTATGTATTATTGCAAATGGAAAATGGTTTAACTGACAAGGATAAAATGAGAATTAAAAACTTCGCCTCCAAATTATCTATTAATAGAACAAACACTTTCTTAGGTTTTTCAAGCCTCGCTGTGCTACAAAGTGCTCACCAAGGTAATTATAGTGGACTAAATAGCTGCTTTTTAAATAAAGGTTGCAGAAAATTCAGTACTAGTTTACTGGTTAAACAAAGTTCTAATTTTTCATCGCAACCTCAATCGTCAGCTTTAAATCCTTATTGAATAACAGGATTTGGAGATGGAGAATCTTCATTTACTATCTCTATTATCAAAGATTCTAAATATAAATTAGGTTGAGCTGTTAAACCTAGTTATAGAATAGGATTACATCAAAAGGATTCTGATTTATTGGTGAGAATAAAAGCCTTTTTCGGTGTAGGTAATATTATAAAAGATAGAAAAACTAATATGGTTTATTTTGTTGTGAGTCCGTTAGCTGATTTAACTAATGTAATAATACCTCACTTCTTAGAATACCCGTTATTAACTCAGAAACGTGCTGACTTTTTACTTTTTAAATCTATTATAGATATGATAAATAGTAAAGAACATCTTGATTCAGAAGGGCTAACAAAGATAGTGGGAATAAGATATTCTATTAATAGAGGTTTATCTACAACCTTATTAGAAGCTTTCCCTGATGCGTATCCCGTTGATAAGCCGAAAATGCTAGTTCCTTTAACTATCGATCCTAATTGATTAATTGGGTTTACAGATGGGGAGGGTTGCTTTAATATTCATATTACTTCTTCTAAAACCCACGTAATCGGTGTTCAAGTAAAAGTAAGATTTATATTAACACAACATTCGCGAGATATAGATTTAATGCAAAAGTTAGTACAAATTTTAGGTTGCGGTGGTTTAAGCCTGTATAGTGGTGAAAAACCTGCTATTAATTTAGTTGTTTCTAAATTCGCGGATATAAATACTAAAATAATTTCACTTATTAAGAAATATCCTCTTCAAAGTTCTAAAAGACTGGAATTTGGGGATTTTTGCCTAGTTGTTGTGTAAACAAGCAAATGATAAATAAAGCTCATTTGACTAAGGAGGGATTAGAAAAAATTAAGGAAATAAAAGCTAGAATGAACACTAGAAGAGAACTTGTTTTTAATAAATACACGGAAGAGGATAAATAGTATAGTGTGCTCATTCATTTTTTGAATTTCTATGATATTAGATTTGCTTAAAATAACTTTAAAGCTTGTCTAAGGGGCAGGGGGTAAATATTTCAGATCGGTCATGGAAATTAAAAATTAATAGTGTTAAATGGATTAGCAGTTTTTTAATACTTATTACTTTGGATCCACTAGTTTTGGTTCAGCTAAAAATTGTATTAATTATTTTGATTACTTCCATTTATTATCTTGTAAGCATATTAACTATTTAAAATGAAGAAAAGCATATATAATAATTCAAAATAAAGATCATTTAAATAAAGATGGAATTGAAAAAATTATTAAATTAAAAGGTACAATGAACAGATTAAATGAGAATAGTGAACAGATTTAATGAGACTACTGTTTAAGATAAAGTTCTAACAAGGATGCTAAGTTCTTGAGTATTAATTGGAATAGATTTTTTGTTTTTTTATTAACTATTCGATTAATCAAAATTATTGTTATATTTTAATTATACCAGCTTTTGGTATAGTTAGTCAAATAGTTTCAACTTTCTCAGGAAAACCAATATTTGGTCAATGTGGCCCTAAATATTATATAAATATTTTGAAACATACTATATGCAGGAAAATAAGGGATTTTAAGAAACAAAGTACTATACTAGTAAGTCACCTAAATAAAACATTAAAGTTAAGTAATTTAATTCATATTTTATTAATCATTAGCTTTATATCTATTGGAAATGCTTTTATAAATATAAATGGTGCCAGTATAATTACCGTTTGTTTTTCAGCGAATGGTATAGTCTTCATTTATTTAATGATGGTAAAAATTTTTGTTTCGTCTTATAACCCGCAGATAACCAAAGCACGTGTAAATAATTTACACAAATCCAATATTACATTGAATAGCGGATTAAGCATGCAAGTAGGAATTTCAGAGGCCATACGTATGTTATTTTTCTCTCCCCAGCTCGCTAGCCTTAAATATTTATTTACCCTGGTTATCCATAATACAAAGCACACAAACAAGGCTTTAATTTTATTTTATTCAACATTTAATTTTCTATTTAAAATTCTGTCTGTTTTAAATTCTACAAATACAAACACTGCAGCTTTACCAACTGAAAAAGGAGAATATAAATCTGAGATAGAAAATCTTAAGCCTTTGATAACTACATCTTTAAACCTTAAATCTAACACTTTAAAACCAGAAGATAAAAGATTTAATCAATGGTTAGCAGGTTTAATAGATGGAGATGGATGTTTTCAATTAAGTAAAAAAGGTTATGCTAGTTTAGAAATAGTTGCACATATTAGAGATAAAAACTGTTTATACCAAATAAAACAAAAATTTGGAGGTGCTGTTAAATTACGAGCTAATTTAAATCATTTAAGATTTAGAATGCACCATAAACAAGGTATGTTAGATATTATAAAGGCTGTTAACGGGGAAATTAGAAATCCTATTAGGTTACTTCAACTAAATAAAATTTGTGAAAAATATAATATCCCTGTACTTCAACCAGCACCTCTAACTTATGAAAATGCTTGGTTATCTGGCTTTTTTGATTCAGATGGTAGTATTTATTTAAATTTAAAATCTTCTCAAATGTTTATAACTGCAGGTCAACAAAATAAATATTTGTTAGATATTTGTTGTGAATTATACGGAGGATCTATTTATATAGAAAAAATAAGTTTTAAATGGATCGTTTATACTAAATCAGAAATAATTAAATTACTTGAATATTTTAAATTAAATCCTTGTAGATCTGCTAAATTGAATAGAATTAATGCTGTTCCTAAATATTATGAACTTAGAGGTCTTAAAGCTCACTTAGCGGAGGAATCTACAATATTAGGTAAAGCATGGAAGAAATTTCTATTAAGATGGGATAAATGGGAAAAATTTAAAAAATAACTAAACATAAGGCTCTTGTTTACACAAGCGCTACGCAGAAAAATAAAGAGATGGTCCACGTACAAGATTTAATATGTTACTTTTCCTTTTCAGCCTATTAAAGGCCGAATTAGGCACTGATATACAAATATCTTGTATTATGTACATTGGAATAAAGTTTAAACATTGTTGTAATAATTATTTTAATCTATCTAAATTTAGTACAAAATCATCATAAAAATTTGATGAATTCTATTCTGTACATAAGTACATAGATCCTAATTGGTTAACTTGGTTCATAGGGTTTACGGAAGGTGATGGAGGATTACATTGCTATAAATATAGTAAAAGTTGTCTTTTTGGTCTAACTCAAAAGGAAGAACCTATTTTACAAGAAATTCAATCGGTATTAGGTTTCGGGAAGGTATATTTTTATATTTCTGCTAATGTTTACAGATATCGTGTAACAACAAAAGTGAAAATTTAAAATTAGCTATTTTATTTAACGGTAAATTAGCAACTATTAATAAAAATAAATCAGCTTAAATTATGGATAGATGTTTTAAATGCAGATTCTGTAAAGCTTACTTTTAACCCTAATCCTTTTTGACCTTCTTTAAAAGATAGCTGGTTATCTGGTTTTACTACTGCTGAAGGTTCTTTCTTTGTAAGTGTTATTAAACAGAAATATAAGAAAGAAGTTCTTGACAGTGAAGGGAATCTAGGCATAAAAGAGACTATCTCTCAGCTAGTTCGTATCAGATTTGTTTTAGACCAGAAGGAGGAATCTATATTATTGCACATTAAAAATATTTTTGGTGTAGGAAATGTAAAAAAAACAAAAAACAAAAACCGCGGATATTGGAGTATTTAGATATAATCTTGGATCATTTAAGTCTAATTCCGTAACCGTTGATTACTTCCTAGCTTATCCTCTTAAAGGTAAAAAACAAACTGCTTTCCTTAAATGGAATTCTATTCGTGAAATGTTGTTAGAAAAAATAGAAAAAACAAAAAAACTTAAAAGCAGGTGGTATTGAACTAATAAGAGAGAAGGCTAACTCTATAAACAATTAATAGGATTATACAACAATTGTTCTCTGTTATTGTTCCGTAGGTGAGAATCCTACCTAGTTATTTTTACACTTTACCACAACGACTTAACGGAATTTAAGTGTACTCGCATCCTTTAGTAACCTCCTATTAACTAAAAGCCCTCGGAGTGGGCATAAATATGAAAAGTTTGCCCGACGGAGTAATATTTGTTTATAAAAATAACCGGACATGGTGAAAACGGTTAACGACCCCTAGTTGAAGACCGTCGGTGGTTAAGTACATCGCTACAGACTGGTTCACCTACGTAGAGCTGGAATGCTCGCGATTGTACAGTCGGAACTTAGAATAACTTTTAACAGGTTATTAGTGTGCAGGTCCTTTTTAAGGTAAGTATGCAGAGTACGAATTAAAACACTTGTAGGGCAAGCCTACTTCAGATTACTAAGTTTGGGTCTATGCCATGTTTTCTATTGGAATCTTAGGTTTTTTAGTTTGGAGTTTCTTTCAAATAATCTTTAATTCGTTAGAATATTTGCCTAGGTTAGTAAATATGTTAATTTGGCTAGAAGATTCTTTTTTGGTGGCTCTTCTTTATTGTGAAATAAAGGTAATAAATATCGCTGTATGCTGGAACTGTTTAGTGCTAATTAGTACCTTTCAGCCAAAGGCGGGTAAAAATCTAATTAGTTTGACTCAATCAGCAGGTAATCTGTATACTAAAAGTTTAAAGAGTTCCTCAGAGATTACACGCGAGACATCTTTTGATTTTACTTTATTTAAAATATTTTATTCTAGGATTAATCAGCAACACCGGGCCCTTGACCTTGCAACAGCTACTCCAGAATTTAATTGGTTAACTTGGTTTATAGGATTTAGTGAAGGTGATGGTGCTATTCTAACATATAAAGGTAGACCTACTTTCGTTATAACCCAAAAAGAAAAAGAAATTCTATTACACATTCAAAAAGTATTAGGATTTGGTATTGTTCGAGAATATAAAGCATTTTCACGTTATTTTGTATTAGATAAACAAAATATATATCTATTAACTTTATTATTTAATGGTAATTTAGTTTTAGAGCATCGTAAATCTCAATTAAGTTATTGAATACAAGCTTTAAATAAAACTATTGCCTCCAATAAACCTGCTTTGAAAAATAAGCAGTCCCTATGGACAGTCGACTTAAGCGAGATAAATTTAATAGATAAATTAATTAAACCTACTTTAAATGACGGTTGGTTATCGGGTTTTACAGATGCGGAAGGTTGTTTTAATGTGAAAATAGAGAAAAGATCTAATACTGTAACAGGATTCCGTGTAATGCTTAGATTTATTCTAGACCAAAAAAATTCACAATATTTATTCTTACAATTACGAGATTTATTTTCTTATGGAGCTGTAAGTTTAAGAGGTGCAAGCATTGGGTTTATTAGATACCAAGTTAATTCTTTCAAAGGATTAATCCCTATTAGAAAATACTTTTTAATTTTTCCACTAAAGAGTAAAAAATTATTGTCATTTAAAAAATGGAATGAAATTTATAAAATGGTGCTAAATAAAGAACATTTATTAGAAAAAGGATTAACATCTATTCGAGAGTTATCTAAAATTATAAATATAAATAACAGTTTAAATAGAAAAACTGGTTCTGCAAAGCCCAAATAAAGTTTAATGAGCAATCATAAGATGAAGATATAATCCGATCCCGGGCGTGAGTCCGGTGTGTATGTTATATATTTAATATGTTATATGGCATATGCTACTTGCACCATATGTTCTCAGTCGGTTTAGATGAATTTGAAAATTTAATTCTTTACGCTCAACTTATTGCTGCAAAAATAGAAAATAATAAGCTCTTTATTTCTCCAGATAATTTCCATTCCTCTTTTGCATTTGTTTGTATTCTTATAAAAATAAGAACGAAATGATCTTTTGCCCTGTTGCCCTGTTGCCCTGTTGCCCTGTTCCCCTGTTGCCCGCTGCGCAAAACCTTTGCTCGTAGCCTTTCAACTTGTGCCTTGGCTTAGGCCCACTCACAACCTTTGCTCGTAGCCTTTCAAAGGCAAGAGGCAAGGGAGGCAAGAGGCAAGGGCGCTGTTTGTATTCTGATTGACTACAAATAAGAACGCAAAAGCAAGGGTTGGTAGGCGGAGCCAACCTACGCAATCATTACCTTGCAAGGGTTGGTAGGCGGAGCCAACCTACGCAAAGCAAGGGAAGCAAATGTAAGCCGCGCTGGCGAGAGCGCTTGTTTTTATTCTGATTTTAATAATAATAATAATAATAAAAATAAGGACGCGAGCTTAGCTACTCCACCCTTAATCGCGGGGGAGGAGGTTAAAGAGATAATATTTGGCTCTCTTTTAGGTGATGCTAAAATAGAATTGCCTCCTAGAGGGTTAAATGCAAGATTTGGCTTTACACAAAGCTTAGATAAAAAGGAATATTTTTTAAGTGTGTTAAATTCTTTAGGTGAGATATGCTCTGGAAAGTATAGAGAAATGTCTTATTTAGATAAAAGAACAGGTAAAACTTATGCTAATTTAAACTTTTGAAGTAAATCTTTACCTATGTTAAATGAGTTTTATTTTTCATTTTACTCTGACCTTGACTTTTCAAATGTCCATAGCAAAGGTAAGAAAAAAGTAAAAATAGTTCCTTTAGACTTATCATTTTTAACTCCTCTTGCTTTAGCGCATTGAATAATGCAAGACGGAGCGAGAGGAACATCTAAAGGTTTATATCTTTGTACTGATAGTTTTACCTATGTTGAAGTTAACAGGCTTAGTCTATATTTAATTAATAAATATGATATTAAATGCTCTATCCATAAAGCTGGGAAAAACTATAGAATTTATATTCTAGTGCAATCTTTAGAGACAATTAAATTTATTATTTTACCCCTTCATTCAGAAGGCTTTGACATATAAGTTGGGAGTATAGCTAAATTTCCACGTCGTCCATTACTTGAAAGAGTATGGAGTATAATTACCCTATATGCAAGAAACTATTTAAAAATTAGTGTACGTAGTATACATTAGACCTATATTAAATTTTAATAGCCAGTTAACACAGGTACGTTAAATTCACTAAATCTTATACAACTTGCAGGAAACCTGAAAGTATTTAAATTTTTTTTATTTATACTTAATGGGGCTCCTCAGAGACTACACGGGAAATCCCATAAATTTCCTCTTACCTCCCATTGATTGGCCCCCTTGGCCACCGCCAGGGGTTTTTATTCTTATTGGACTAAAAATAAGAACAAAGGCTGCGCCAGGTCAAAAGGCCAAAAAGGGTAAGACAAAACCCCAAAAATAAAGGTTAATTAGAGGAGGGATAAGACATAGTCCAAGTTAAGATTTAATTTAAACTAAGTTTGTGCTCTTGCCTTTTAGTTTTTATTCTTATTTTTAACCTATCATTTCCATTTCTGGCTTTTACTTTATTTAAGCAAGCGCTAGTGTGGAAGGCCAAAGATAATAAATTTAAGGAGCTAAGAGCGCGGAATTTAAGCCAAGAAAGTAATAAAAATCTTAATAGGTGGATATAGGAAAACTTGTGTCCACGATAAAACCTTGCTATATGCTGGAAACTCCTGAATTAATAGTCCACTCGCATTAATTGCGTTAGGTACAATCTATTTATTTCATTATACTTTGACAGGACAATCAGCAGAAAACTTTAAGTTTAGCACTAAGACTACGGTCAGTGCAAGGAATACTTATAATAAATTTACTAATTTGCCTTCTATTTCTGAACATGTACCCAAACATAAGAGTGATTTTACAGATAATGAATTTGGACATTTCTTAGCAGGGTTAATAGAAGGAGATGGTTGATTTGGTAACAAAGAATTACATATTATTTTTAGTATTGATGATTCTTCATTTGCTTATCTAATTAAGAAGCGAATAGGACATGGAAATATTTATAAAATTAAAAATAAAAAGGCAGTTAGATATATTTGTAAAAATCAAAAAGGTTTATCTATTATTTTATCTTTAATTAATGGTAAATTAATAAGTCATTATAAATATGAACAATTAATTAACCATAAATATAGTGAATATTTTAATATAAAAATTTTACCACCTTTAAAAAATTTAAGTTTAAATAATTACTGATTAGCAGGATTTACACAAGCTGATGGTTGTTTTCATATTAGTGTTGCAAAAAGTAAAACTCATAAAACAGGTTATAGTGTAAGATTAGAATATTCCTTAAAACAAAATGATTGTTTGTTTACCTTTAAAACTTTTATATGATTATTTAAAAAAAGGTAATTTATCTCAATATAGTACAGGAATATGATGTTATAAAAGTTCAGGATTTAGTACTGCGTCAGATCTTATTAATTATTTTGATAAATATCATCTTTTTGGTGGTAAATATATAAGTTATCTTAAATTTAGAAAAGTATATATTATGATAACAGAAGGTAAACATTTAGATAAAAAAGGTATAGATAAAATTATAAGTATTTCAACTAAGGGATTCTCAGAGACAAGCACGCAAGGAATTTAATATATTTTATTAAATTATGATACTGTCCAAAATCTCGACGAGAGCTTATTTTACGGCTGCTACGTGCGCCACTTCATTATTTAAAATCCCGGGTAAAGCTTGATTTAACAATCAAGTGGAAAATACCTCACCTCAGTTCTTTTCTAATATTTATTTGCACAGAAAAAGTTACACTAAATTAAATAAAGATGAGAATTTAATACTTTGGAACGATAAAAATAATAACTCATTTAGATTGCAAAAAGGAATTCTCACTAAAATAATAAGAGATACATTTAGTATTACTAATTACCATCAGAGTGTTATAGTAGGAGTTTTATTAAGTGATGGTTATATTCAAAAAAGAGTACATTGGAATCCCAGAATCAGTTTAAAACAGAGTTTAAAAAATTTTGAATACCTGTGGTCAGTCTTTATTACTTTATCTGTATTTTGTTCTTCTTATCCTTATATAAATAAAACCGTTAAAAGGGGTAAAATATTTTATAGTTTTGAATTTATGACTAGGCAATTAAAATCTTTTAATGAAATTTATAATATTTTTTATTTAGTGCCAACTACGTTAACCTTTCCGGGGGCAAAGGCTAGAGGGGATAGCCCTGTTCTAAGAAAAAGTATTACTCCTGAACTATTTCATTATTTAGATTACATCGCTCTCGCTCACTGGATTCAAGGGGATGGTGCAAAAAGAAACAAGGGGGGAATTGTGTTATGCACTGATTCTTTTTCTGTAAAAGAAGTTATTTTATTAATGAATATACTATTGATAAAACTTAATATTAAATCTACTATTCACGTTGACAATGGTAAACCTAGAATCTACATCAATAAAGTCGAATTAGATAAAGTTAAACATCTAATTAAACCTTACTTTGTTAATAGCTTTTTATATAAAATAAGTAATTAGGGTGTAAAGCATTAAACTTAGGTATTCAAAGTAATTTGAAACTGACAACAGCATGTTTAAAAAAGGGATTTATTAACTAATTGTAATAACTTTTTATCCTTTGCTTGGACTTTTTGTTTGTTTATAATCAAAAAAAATAAAAGCAACCCTCTTTGGTATTCATTTTTCTATTTGGAAGAGCCTTCCTCTTTAGCAAAGCCCTGTGCTGAATATAAAGGCAACGTGCAAAGGTGAATAATCAAATAAAACCAGCCCATAAACTAAGTTTATTTTTTAAGGCCCTGAGGTTATTAATTTTATTCTTATAGTAATATCAGAATATCAGAATTTATTTAGCCGAGAGGTGGAGAGAGGAATAAAAATAAGAAAAGAGTGCGCACTCTTCCCCTTAATTTTTTTATTTTATTATTAAATATCCAAAATAAGGAGAGTGGCGCTACTATCTGTTGTTAAAGTTAAAATTTTAGTTAAATGGTCATCTCTGAGCTACGATTTTCATGGTAAAATTGTTTTTTTGAATACTAACTTATGTTAAAATTGAGTTGAAGTGTAGCAGCATTCAACTATTAAGAACCAATTTTTCAAAAACTAGACTTTTACCTAAAAAAATATTTATGGATTTTAAATAAGAACTTGGGATAATCCTATCTTCGAAAATTTTAGGATTACGGAGTTTTCATAGTAAATAAAAGATTATAATTATTTTAATCTAAATTTTATTGAAGGAAAACAGCCTAAATAGGGGAAGACTTGAATATTTTAGTATCTTTCCTAATTTCTATTTAGGGGGAAAGCCGTATGCTTGGAAACTTGCACGTACGGTTTGGGAAAGGCTTTATAACTAATCTATAGTATAAAGTATAAACTGTAGAGGGTTATTCTGCTATTTCACAATGGTAATTGCGGTTCCAACAGGTATCAAAATCTTCAGTTGGCTGTCAAACTCCTTTAGTAAGAGTTATTCGGCCTTAAATTATATAATTGTGTTTTTATGTATTATTCATTTTTATTTGTGTATTTATTCAGAAAATAATTGTTTTTTAATTAGTAATATACCGGTATGTTTAAGCATAAAGCGCACTAATAATTATAATTTATTTGAATTACATAAAGGTAATTTATTAGAAATTTTTCCTAGATCTAATCCTAAGTATATGAAAGAGAATGATAATTGTAAATCTTTAGTTATATATGGTGAAAATTTAGTGCCCAGCAGTGTTGTTAATTTACCTAAATTTACTAGTATAGTATCCTATATGATAAATATTCCTAATAATATATTATTTCCTTTAGTTGGAATTATGATATCTGATGGACATATTGAATATAAATCTAGAAGGACTTTAAATTCTGAAAGTATACATAATAAAAATAAAAATATGCATGTGTATAGTATTATTAATTGTAGATTTAGATTTAAACAATCAATGGAACATTTTGAATATTTATTTTTTGTTTTTAATCTTTTATCTGGGTATTGTATCTCCTATCCTAGATTAGTTCAAACAAGAATAAATCGTAAAGACTTTTATGGTGTTGAAATAATAACTAGAGCTTTGCCTTGCTTTACAGTATTAAGAGATATTTTTTATAGAGGAAGAATTAAAATGATTCCGGATAATTTATATGATTTATTAACTTATGAAGGGTTAGCTCATATTATAATGGGAGATGGTGCTTTTAAGTTTAAGGGTATTACTTTAAATCTGCAATCTTACTCTATAAAAGAATTAATACTATTTATGAATGTTTTAAAAATTAAATTTAATATAGATTGTACTTTACAAAAATCTAGAAATCAATATACTGTATATATTAAAGTAAATTCAGCTAAAATTTTATATCCTAAAATAAAAAAATTTATTGTACCTAGTTTGAGATATAAATTTGAATCTAAATTTTGATCTTTGTAAATATATTTATTAAGAACATTTATTACTCGCTGGATATATTTGCATAATAATTATTTTAGAGTATTTCTATGACTTTTTTAATTTAAAAAAACACACAGAAATTTGCTATTTACATTATACCAATTATATATATAAAGGGGCAAACTCGAGGGAAGTCCTAATATTAGAATATGAATAGTATTAGGATAATCGTCGAACTAAATCATGTTCAGGAAACTATCATGTAAAAGCGTAGAGACAAGATGCCCCAGGATAAACTAAGGTATTTAATATCAATACTAAGGTATCCTAAGGAATAGTCCAAAATCGCCAGTAATGGTTGAGGTATAAATACTTCAATACTATATAATAAAAAACAAAATTAGTTATATATTAGATAATAGGTTAACTAGATCTGAGATGATCGAAGACTGAACCTTGAGCTACTTTATATGGTGGAACTTTAAGATATAGCACACCCTTATTATTTACATTAGGTTTTATATCTTTATTCACTTTGGGAGGCTTAACTGGAGTAATTTTATCTAACTCTTCGTTAGATATTGCATTCCACGATAAAATATTTAATAAGGAAATATTCTATGATACTTCTCTTCTACAAATTAATCTGCTAAACAAATTAGGAACTTTTCAATTTCTATTTTTTGATCGTATTAAAGACAAGAAAGACAAGTTAGTGACCTTTTGCCTGTATAATAGCAAAGGAAAACGCTATGGAATCATTTCCACGACAAGGGGTTTTGATTATTATTTTTTGTACAATAATAAAATTAATAACAAAGGTACTTGAATAAGAACTTTTTGTACTGTAGTTAATACTAAAGCAGAACTCTTGCCCGGATGCCCTGTTCCCCTGTTCCCCTGTTCCCCTGTTCCCCTGTTGCCCTGTTCCCCTGTTGCCCTGTTGCCAGCTGCGAAAAAGCAAGGCTTGGCTTCACCCTACGCAAAAGCAAGGGTTGGCTTCAGCCTACGCAATCATTGCCTTGACAAAGGCAGCAAGGGTTGGCTTCAGCCTACGCAAAAGCAAGGGCGGTGCGCAATCAATACCTTGACAAAGGCAGCAAGGGTTGGTAGGCGGAGCCAACCTACGCAAAGCAAGGGCGCAGCGCCAGAGGCAAAGGCTGTGCGTTGCAATAGTAAACATAAAAGCTCGGTTGTGAGCTTAGGGGAAAAGTTGCCAGAGCGAGAGCAAAGAGTAGAAGAGATTAAAAATAACTATATTGAACAATTTTTTGTGGGTCTTTTAGAAGGAGATGGTACTATAACTACTAATTTAAATAGTTACAAATCAATAAGAGTTAGATTTGTTATAGCTTTGAAAAATGAAAAAAATAATCATTATATGTTAAATAAAATACAAAATATTATCGGTGGTAGAGTTGTTATTGAGAGAAAAGAGAAATATGTCACTTGGATTGCTAGTAGTAAGAGTGAGATAAATAAAGTATTATTAATTTTAGCTAGATATCCTCTAATAACAGTGAGAAAACAATGTCAATTAGAGTTTGCTAAAAATTGCTTACTTTATAAAGACGCAGATAATTTTTTGTTAAATAGAAAAAATATGTATAAAAACATGAATGATTTATTAACTAAGTTAAATAAAAAAATAATTATTGAACTGCCTTTTTATTTTAATTCTTGGCTTTCTGGATTTATAGAAGCAGAAGGTAATTTTTCTTTAGTTTTTAACGATAAATGTCAATTAAGAAACAGTACTTTCAATATAGGTCAAAAAGATGATTTACATGTATTAAAGATGATTCTTTTTTACTTTCAAAGTGAGAAAAATATAGGAAAAGATAAAAAAAAACTTGTTAAAGGGATATTAACTGATCCTAATTATTATAGATTGAACCTTTGTAATTCTCTATCTAGAAAACTTATTTTCGAACATTTCTCAAAATATCCCTTACTAGGAGAAACAAAAATATCATATAGTAAATTTTTTGAATATCATCATCAGAGACTGACAAAAGATTAGTCTTGGAAAATTTTTTTATTAACAGTGTCGTGAGTAACATTGCTTGATTAATTACTATCTTACTATTATTAATTTATTTAATTTTAATTAGTAATTAATACTTAATTATAAAATCTAAAACCATACGTTAGCATTATAAAGTTGGAACTTCATATAAAGAATCTAATGTTTTACGCTTATACCCTTTGGCATTTGCATTTTAACTTTGCCCTTGTGTGCTTAGTTTATTAAATTAAGAATTAAAACCCTCGCGTGCGCAGTGCTACTTGTGTTCTGAATTTTACTTGTGCATCTCTTGCCTAGGCTAGAGCAAAGGTTGCTTGTGTTCTTATTAAAAAAAAACAAACAAAAAAACAATAAAGTTAGTAGTTAGTAGTTACTTTTTTTTTTAGATCCGCGCAGCTCCGCGCACAAGGAGTGTTGCTTTGACTGTGATTAATAGCAAAATCCATTGCTCAAAAAATTCGCAGTATAGTGAAAAAGTCTAAAGCAAAGGTGTAGGATACAAGCAAACTTAGGCCTAACAGCTTTACGTCTTTGGGATTAACGGAGAGCTTTGTTCTTTTCTTTTATCTCACCCTCCTACTATATTCTAACGGGCTTCTATTTTTCTTCAAATTAGAGGCAAATCAATTCAAGGGTTGATGAATTAATTAAGAACGGTGGAATTTATAATAAAGAATATTAATGCTATTCTACCTAAAAATTATTGTAAGCTATGCCGTGGGTTTTATTTTTAAGTAAGTGTAAAAATAAGATCTGTAGAGACTATACGCAATGTATTAATTTTAAACATAATTGTTAAAGTTAATAAAGAGATAGTCCAGGCCCTAATAAATAGCTAATTTACTTTACTTTGTTCTTGTGCATTTGCCACTTGTGCTTATTTTTGTTATTCTTACTTGCATATGCAATAGTCAAAACTGCTGCAAAAGAATAATTAAAGAATTAATAAAAAAAAACAAATGCAAAACTTCAGATAATACTTAAGTAAAGCAAAACAAAAAAATAAATCTTAATTAAATTAGCTTAATAAAAGGGGAGTAAACTCACTTATTACGTTATCGCTCAAATGGGCCTTAAATATATGAATATTTATGCAATTGACTATATGCTGGGAACTGTGTTTTTAGTTTATTATTTACTTATTATAATATTGAATCTAAGTTCTGAACTAGATGGAAGTGGAAGCTTTAATCTTCTAATAATAAGTGAAAATAATAATAATACTATATCTATTAATAAAGGTATAAACATACAATCAGCAGAAAACTTTTTAGGATTCTCAGAGACTATACGTCAATTGCCTGCGAATTTGGCTAATTATAACAAATTAGACGATTTTAAATTTTACTCTTGGTTAGCGGGAGTTATAGATGGAGATGGGAATTTTGACATTAGAAAAATGGACACGAACTCTAAAAAAGTAGCATTAAGGGCTATTAGAATTAAACTTCATATTAGAGATGTTAGAATTTTAACTCGAATTCAAGATAAATTACATATGGGTAGAATTAAAACATATAAAAAAAGTCCCTATGCCTTGTATATTGTTTCTACTAGATCTGAAATGGAGTTTTTAATGAGTAAATTAAACGGTTTAATTAGAATTAAAGTAGATAGTTTTAAAAAAGCTTGTTTACTATACAATATTGAATTTATTACTCCGGATTATAAAATAAAAAAAAATGATCCTTATTTTTCAGGTTTAATTGATACTGATGGTTCTATCGTATTTAATTTTAATTCAAATAGAATTGAATGTAATTTAGAATTTAAATATAATCAATATACTTCTAAGTTAAATTTAGAGAATTTTTTACAAGGTTATAAGCCTTATGTATTAATACGTAATAATAAGAAAAATCAATCTAACAAAACTTTTAAATCAATAGCATTTAAATATCAAACAGTTAAAGGAATGGTTCCTTTATATGATTATTTTATGCTAAATAGATTATACTCTGATTTCAAATTTTTTAGAGTTTCTCAGATTAAAAATTTTGTACAAATTAGACATTTTCAAAATTCAGATTTTAATAGTGTAGAATTTCAAATTTATTCGGATTTTTTATTAAATTGGATTCAAGATAATAATCCTCTATGGACTAAAGTACCTTTTGTAAATAAACTTAAAAGCAGGTAAAGAGATAGTCCAAACTAGAAATTATATAACTATAACTCTAGGCATTTCGTTAATTTCCCTCTTGGTTTTATTACTTACCATAATAGTTTAGAAAATAGAAATAAAATTTGTTTAGAATATAAAAATCAGAGGGTTGTTATATTTTAACTCACATTAAGTCTGGGAAGCAGTATGTGGGTAGTTCTAGAAATTTAGGAGTAAGATTAAATGTAAATGTATGTATATTTTAGTAATAGCTACTTAAAAATACAAAGTAATAGAGGTATAGCTATTTGCAGTGCTTTATTAAAATATGGCCACTCAGAATTGGCGAATTCTATTGAAACATTTGATTTGGTTCTACTCCCCCCTTAAAACTGAAAATGCCTCTCTTAATACTGATTTTTTAGTTAAATAACAAAATTATTTAGATAATTATATATATATTTGACTTTGACTATAGTGTTAACAGAGTGGCAAGTACGATTTCTCAGCCTTCTAATTCTTCTATTAACATAGGCTCAGTTAATCAGTCCTAGGGTTTAGAAATTGAGTTTTTTTGCATGGAACAGGACTCATAGTCCATAATTCATAGAGAGATGGGCTCAGGAAAGAGGAAAACATACTTATTGTGTTTATTCTACTATAATTTTAGAATTAATAAGCACTTTTTTTGGTGCAAATCAACTTTCTAAATTTTTAGATATTGGTTTATATTATTATTATGCACAATTTATAACTAAATTTATTAAATCTGCCTCTTATTTAGCCATTGTTTATAAAGATTTTATAACCTCCTTTAGACCTGATAGTTAAAAAGTCTTGGCTACATCTTGAAATTTAATCCCTGTCAAAAAACAAAAAAAAAAAACAAAAAAGAAATTAAGAATACTAATAGTAAAACAAGTAAATCTGTTTAGGGTTTAATCCTTCTACTTGTGATTATAAAACTAGGCCTTCTATTAGTGAATGTACTAAATTTTTTTCAGGAGGGCAATTAAAAATCCTAGAACTATTAAAAAGAGAATAGATAAAAATCTATTATATAACGGTTTTGTCTAAAATCTACGCCCTTTAAATAAATTTTATTATCGCCTCTTTTGCATCTCTTGCCTCCCCTGTTGCCTCCCTTGCCCTTGGTTCTTATATCCAGGCATTAGGCCAGGTAAGGCGCTTTGTGTATTTTTATTGACCACTTGGTTAGGCTTTAGCTAACCTCTAGGCTACAAATAAGAACGAAAAAGCAAGGGTTTGTAGGCGCTGCCAACCTACGCAACAGCAAGGGAAGCAAATGAATGAGGGTGGTAGGAAAGCAAAAACTTTTTTCTTAAACTAAGTAATAATTTATCCTTCAGGAAACTAACGACTGCATAATGCATTTCCACTACGTATTATCAATGGGTGCTGTCTTTGCCTTATTTGCCGGTTTCTATTATTGGACTCCTAAAATAGTAGGTAGAAATATAAATGACTTCTGAGGTAAAATACATTTCTGGACTTTTTTTGTTGGGGTAAATTTAACTTTTTTTCCACAACACTTTTTAGGAATGGCCGGTATATATTTAATTATATCTGATTATGTAGTAATTAATAGCTTATTTAATAATGAAATTTTGTTATCTTTAATTGCTATTAAACCTTATGGACCTCACATCTTGCCTGAATATTTAACTCAACCTGTTCGTATTTATAAACCAAATTTAGATCGTAATTTAATAGCAGTTGAAAACAAAAATCGTACAGTAATTTATCAATGAATTAATTTAATTAACGGAAATTTATATGTAGGCTCGGGATGAAATGGTTCTCGACGTTTATTATATTATTGAACACCTAGTGTTTTAAAACGAAATCATCCAATATATAATCCAATATATAATAGCTTATCCTATTATACTCACAATAATTTTATTTTAGCGATATTAGAAGATTTAGGTAAAACAGGTTCTGTTAGTAAAGAATTTATGTTATCACGAGAACAACTTTATCTAGACTTACTTCTCAGTTTCCCTATTTAAAGAATTATCACTCTGCTAAGTCTACTTTAGGTTTGAAACAGAAACCGGACCGGAATTTGGCCTTGGCCTTGGCCTTATTCGTTCATGGACTATTGAACACCTATGAAGGCTCGTAAATTTTATCCTTAATTTATTGAAAGGCAGTAGCGTAATAAGATTGGAGTCAAGAACCCTAAATCCGGAGTTATTAAATCCTCTGATACAATAGCAAATTTAACTAATTTAGTTTATGTTTATAATTATTCTGTAGACTTGTAGTATATTGGTTCTTATTCAACTGTTAAAGGTTAAAAAGAGTTAAATATAGGTAAAGATACTTTATCTTAAGATCTATTAAAGGGAAATCCATTTAAAGGAAAAAGATTTTCACGTGTTTTACTACATAACACATAAATTAACAATGCCTCTATAGATCCTTTAAAGATCTATTAGAAAATCGGGTGAATTGCAAGGAAAACCTTTAAATGCTCACCGCTGCTGTTTTAATAATTATAATTATACTTATAACTTATTTATACTTATAACATATATTAAGATTAAGAATAAGAATAGGAGGACGGCGGCTTAGCTTTAAAAATAAAGGTAAATTTGCAGCGAAGCTTTATTCTGTATAATGATGTAAACGCATTAGAATAAAGAACGTTCAACGACTAATAGGTGAGTCATACTAACAATAACCCTATACTGTTTTATTATTATTATTATTTAATCAAAAATAAAAAGAAGAACAGAAGCGCCCGATCAGCTTTAACGTAACTTTTGATTATTTAAGCTGAAAGACATAGTCTGAACCTATACGTAAGGTTAGGAGTTTAGGTGATAAGCCTAAGATTAACACAATTGATGCCTAGAAGAATACCGGATTATCCAGATGCATTTAGTGGATGGAATGCTATTTCTAGTTTTGGTTCTTTAGTTTCAGTAATGGCTACTATTTTATTTGGTTATATTTTATATGATATTTTCTCAAGTGAAAATTATAGTTCTAATAATCCTTGGTCTGTTATTCCTTATTTTACGAGTGTAACTGAATATAAAGAAGAAAATCAGCCTATAAATACTTTAGAATGGACATTAGCTAGTCCTATTCCATTCCATGCGTTTAAAATGTTGCCTATACAATCATAAACATAAACATAAAATTTAACCTTCTCTAATAGTAGATTCTTTAGTTATTTTTAGTTTAAAATTTAATTTTATACGGTTATATTAGATATATTTGTGTGTTTTTCGGTTATTTACCCCCCCCCCCATTGGGGTATATTCCTTTAAAACACTAAGCAGCTGTTGAAAGGTAAAATCTCTATAATAAAATTAGCCTCCTGGGTAAGAATTAAGGACCCCACTAGAAAAAAAGAGGCCCCATTGTTCTTATTTTTACTGTTGCATAATTGACCATTGGGCCATTGTGCCTGTGGTTCTGATTTTTATTATTTTGCTATTAAGAATACACACCGCTACTGTTGCCTCTGCTATATGCTGTCTCAAAGGCTACAGGGTAGAAAAGCTTGAATACTACAAATAATA
>Ga0193703_1000008_pt1 | contig 23692 bp, 21 predicted proteins | sample U3a2metaG_FD_143062 | JGI IMG/M metagenome (GOLD analysis project Ga0193703, IMG submission 143062) | Soil microbial communities from a riparian zone of the East river system, Colorado, United States - U3a2 | ecosystem: Environmental > Terrestrial > Soil > Riparian zone | place: USA: East River...
TAATGGATTATATATGGAGCGGCCCTGGGATGGGATTATATACCACTGCATCATCGATCATATTGGAAGAATCGATTATAAAAACTTTACCTCAGGTTGTACAGGAATATGCAAGCCAGGAAGTGGCACAAAAAAATATGTAACAAAATACCACCTGACCTTAAGCTTCAACGTTTGGATCAGAAAAGAAAAAAATAAGGTAACTATATGCCAGTTGGGACAAAGGGATATTAACTTTGTTTGGTTTCCTTACGAGATTTAATTTCTTCTTGAACTAATTTTATTAATAACCGACATTGTTCAAATTCTATTTCACCAGCATCCCCTGCTTGCATTTGCATATATAATCTCGTTTGCGTTGATAATATATCCACTAACTCTGCTGTTTTAAGGCTACTCAGTTTTTCCATTTGTTTGAATTGATTACCTTGATAGTAAGAGTTCCCTTTATGCCTCATTCTACATATCGTTCTTTGCCTATTGAAGGTCTTTATGAAAATAATTGGGCAACAAAGAGAATATTAATAAACGGGGCTGCTGCTGTTTTTTCCTAATTCAAGGCTGGTAGCCGAAGGTATTGTTATTATAAAAGTAGTTCCTTTACTCACAATAGAACGAACTTTGATAGTTCCTTTATGCAATTTAATAATCCGATCAGCCATTGATAATCCCAGTCCAAAGCCCCGGCCTTCTGTGACCTTGTTGGCTCGATAAAATGGTTGAAAAATGTTTTCGATCTCCTCAGGCGGAATTCCAATACCCTTATCTTCGATTTCAACCTGAATATTATATTCTCCGGTTTCTAGTTTAATATTCGCTTCATGGTTGTCAGAATATTTGCAAGCATTTAAAGCAATATTTTTTATCGCAGTAAATAGCAAAGCCTCGTTTCCAAAAACTAATAACTTTTCTTCCTCCTCAGGCATATTATCGAAATTCAAGATCACTAGATAATCGCTGCTTATTTTAGAAATTTCCGAGGGAACTCGCATAAGTATTTCGTCAAGACGGAGCAGGTCTATATCAAGCCCACCTTTATTTCCCGATGCTCTTGCAAATTCTAAAAGTGTTAACGTTAGTTTCCCCATATGCCGCACATCATGATAAACAGAGCTGATCACTTTTTGATATTCTGCACTTGATCTTTCTTTTTCAAGAATGACTTCTAACTGACTTGAAATCGAGGTCAGAGGAGTTGACAGCTCATGCGATGCGTTTGAAATAAATCTTCGTTGTAATTCAAACCCTTCCTGAAGCTTATTAAGCAGCTGATTAAACGTATCAGCCAAATAGTGCCATTCGTCTTTGACGTTACCCGTAGATACTCTTCTTGTGAGATTCTGAACAGTTATGTCAGAAACGTCATCCGCTATTTTTTTGATGGGGCGCAAAAGCCGCTGCGAGAAAATATAACCAATGATCAATGCCGAAATAATTCCAACAGCAAAACCAAGAAGCAAAATAGTTTTCAACCGAACAAGATTCATTTTTCCATCATTATCATTTGCAGCTGAAATGATGAATACTTTAATATTATTATCATCGTGCTTATACCCGATGGCTTCTTTATTTCCTCTTGTAAAATAAATTTCATCGCTTTTCCCTCTTAAATTGTCAAGTTCTTGTTTGTCCACTTCTATTTTATCTCCCGCTACATCGCTATACCGATATATCTCACGTTCATTGGAGTCATACACCTGTATCACTTTTTCCCTTAGCGATACTGCGGTTAGAGAATCAAATTGTCGTATGAGGTTTGGATCGAATATTTCTCTCCTTGCAAGTAGCCGCCCAATGGTGATCGCCCTGTTTGTTAAACGGGTTTTCATTGTTTTTACTCTCTCATTTGCCGAAATATAATAGACAGATCCACAAACAATGCTCATAATAATAAACACAAAGAGCACAAACAAAAGTGTAATGCGAATTCGTACAGGCATGTTTTTAATTCAGCTTTCTTTAAGAATATATCCCATTCCCACGTGGGTTTGAATTAATTTATGTTCAAATTTTTTATCTATCTTATTTCTGAGATAGTTTATATAAACATCAATAACATTTGTACTTCTTTCAAAATCTATATCCCAAACATTCATAGCAAGGTCGGCACGGGAAACAACTTTGTTCTTATTGCGCAACAAGTACTCGAGTAATTGAAACTCCTTTGCTGTTAAATTTATTTTTGCCCCGGCTCGTATTACTTCTTTGCTTTCTAAATTCATTTCAAGATCATCAGCCTGCAAAATACTTCCTACTGGCAATTGCTGAAACATAGTTCTTTTCAGCAGTACTCTGATCTTTAAGAGTAATTCCTTGAATTCAAAAGGCTTTACAATATAGTCATCCGCCCCGGAATCATAACCCTCGATCTTATCGTCGATTGTGGGCAGGGAGGTAACCATTATTATTGGAATATTCGGATTTTCTTTCCTTATCATTTTACATAACTCAAAGCCATTAATACCAGGCAGATTAATGTCGAGTATCAGCAGATTAAACTTGTATGACTTAAATACCCGGTAACCGATATTGCCATCATAGGCCACTTCAACTCGGTAACCTTTCTCTTCAAGGCCAAACTTTAATGTGTCGGCAATTTTGCGTTCATCCTCCACTATCAGAATCTTTCTTTCATCCATCGTGACTCGTTTATAACTCAAACTAAGGTAAATATTTACATCGTCTTTCAGTGGTTTTAATCACATTCTAATGTGAGTTTAATTCAAGCTTAAGCTTCGGGCATTATTTTGCAGGTCTGAATAACAAATTATGTTTAGGACAATTTTATTGCCAGTTGATTTTGAGATAAACACAGAAATGGCCGTGAAGAAGGCTCTGGAATTATCTGATTCGGGGCAAACGGTAATTCACCTTTTTCATGTTCAAAAACCAGCGATGCCGTGGAACTCTATTTGGGGAAATGAAATCTCTCAAGTAGATGGTGAAAATCAAATACCATCAAAACTTATTCAATGGAAGAGATTGATAGAAGAAAATTATCCCGATGTAAAAGTAGTAGCCGACTTAGTTTATTCAATGAAGATCGAAAGATCAATTATTGAAAAAGCAAAGGAGATAAAAGCTGATATTATAGTGATTGGCAAACATTCTCATCATAACTGGCTTCCGTTTATGAATACGGTGTTTCCCAACAATATTGCAAGGGCAACCGGTTACCCTGTTCTTACATTCAAGCCTGGTTCAATCTACACTAAATTGAGATCAATAGTTGTGCCGGTTGGGCCTGAAGTTCCTCAAAGAAAAGTGGACCTGATAATAGCCTTGAAACAAAAATTTCGGATCACTATCCATCTTGTAACAGTGATCAGCAAAAAGCAAAACGCAAACAAATTCTCTGGTTACTCTTTGTTAGAGACATATCGTTACTTAAAAGATATAGTACAATGTCCGCTGGATCACGAAGTATTACATGGTGAAAATGTAGCGCAATCTGCCTTTGAATATGCTAAAAGCATTAAAGCAGATATGTTGCTGGTAGAGCCTGAATCTGAAACAAAACTTTCGTCTTTTCCAAACAAACATATAATTGATGAATTAAAACCAAATTCAAAATTGCAAATACTGGCAGTACAATCATAAAAGCTAAATAACAATTATGAAAAAAATATTCTTTATACCCGTTTTGTTCATGGTCTTTTCTGCTTTCGCTCAGGATCTTAATAATGCGGAGGATCTGTTGTACTACAAAAAATTTAAAAGTGCAGAAGATTTATTGAACCAAATATTAAAAAATGATCCTGCTAATACTGAAGCATGGTATCTGCTTTCTAAAGTGAAAGATTCCGATAGCGAAATTGATTTAAAGAATTCATTTCAAAATGCACCGGCCAGTGTTAAGGATGATCCGTATTTTCTGATCGTTACCGGAAAAATACTTTTAGACGAATCAAAAAAACTGGAAGCAGAAAAATATTTTGAGCAAGCATTAAAAAAAACAAAATACAAGAAGCCTGAAATTTTATTGGCTATTGCAAAAGTACAAATTGCATCAGAAAATGGAGATGCAAACAAGGCAATCGATCTTCTTAACAGAGCAATCAAAAGAGATAAGCACAATCCGCAACTTTATACAGAGTTGGGAAAGGCATACAGGAAACTAAATAACGGAACGGAGGCATTCAAAGCTTTCAGACAAGCAATCGAAGTTGATAAAAATTTCGCCGAGGCGTATTATTTGACAGGAATGATATTCAGAACCCAAAACAACTCTGATCTGTACCTCGAATATTTTAACAAAGCCATCCAGACAGATGCAAAATATGCTCCTGCGTATTATCAACTGTATTATCATTATTATTTTCGTAATGTAAACACTGCAAAGGAATACCTTGAGAAATACATTGCGCTATCCGATCACAAAATCGAGAATGATTACGACTATACAGATATATTATATCTAACAAAAAATTATAAGCAGGCAATCGAACTGGCCAAAAAACTTATCGAAACTGATAAAGAGAAAACGCCAACTCGTATTTATAAATTGATAGCCTATAGCTATCATGAAAGTGATGATCATTCAAACGCTTTTGATTACTTGCACCGATATTTTGGGGAAGCACCTGATAGTATACTGATTGCAAAAGATTTTATACTGGTCGCAGACCTTTATGCAGAAAAACAAAAGATTGATTCTGCTATCTTCTTTTATAAAGTTGGAACTGAACTGGAAAAAGACAGCGCCTCGCTTATTAAATACTATAAAACCCTGGCCGATCTTGCTAAACAACAGAAGGATTATACAGAGAGAGCAAAATGGCTTGGCAAATATTACGTTTCTAATCAAAAGTCGACAAACGTTGATCTTTTTAATTGGGGTCTTTCATGGTTCCAGGCCGGCAATTTTGAAAAATCTGACTCAGTTTTTGGAATGTATGTTGACAAATATCCCACGCAGCTTTTTGGCTATTATTGGCGAGCAAGAAGTAATGCTGCTATTGATACTACAATGGAACAAGGCTTGGCAATACCCTATTATTTAAAAGTGGTTGAGATTGGCGAATTGGATACTACTGGTAGCTCAAAACGTCAGTTAATTGAATCTTACGGGTACCTGGCAGGATATGAAACAAATCAAAATAAGAATTATGGCAAGGCAATTGAATATTTTGAAAAATTGCTTCAACTCGATCCCACTAACGAGCAGGCTAAAAAATATGTTCAAATTTTAAAAGAAACGATGGCAAAAAAAGATACGCTTACTGATTCATAGCTGGAGTGAGTATTAAGGAGGAATGGTTAATGGAAAAGCACTTCATAATTAGTTTTATGGAGTGCTTTTGTGACTTGAGATATTCTCCACTGGCGGAAATAAGCGAGGAAATTTTATACTTCTAGGAAATAAATCAATTTATGTCTTACAGTACATACCGCCAACTACCACAGGAATCGCTCAATGAACTTCTTTGCATGGCGGTGAAAGATATGCTCACAACAATAGATACAAACGAAGATGGGGAAATAGGATTTAAGGCAAAAAGAAAGCAAGTTGAGCTGCTATTAGATATTATTGATGAAAAAGCAAAGGAGGAAAAATCACCACATCTAAACTAATTCAAAAGATATCCGATTTTTGATTTTGATCTAACAAGTACATAGTTATCCGTTGAAACCATAAGCCTTACTACATGATGTTTCCGCTTTCTGGGAATTGTCCTTCTTCAATTACGTCTTCATTTCCTTTTTTATAAAAAATCATCCCAATTGTCATAATAATACTTGAACAAAGAATGATATAAAAAAGAATTCCCTGGTTGAAAGTTGAGAGCATAAGGCCTGATGGAATTTTATAGAAAAGCACAATTGTTATTAGACCGCGGGGAATAAAAACTACTTCAGGAAAAATATTGGTGTGAAGAAAAAAACGAAGATAAAGATAGCGGACGAGCAATAAGGCTAATACAATCAGACTGCCGATAATCAAAACTTCCCTTTCGCCTACGAAATTAAGCTGTATGGAGAATCCGAAAAGCAAAAAGAAAAATGTCCTTACTAGGAATGATGATTCAGCTGTAATTGAATGAAGCAGGTGTCGCAGGGACTCAACTTGAATTTGAGGAAAATAGTGAGAAAGTTTTTTTATCGGAATCTTCTCCCAGTTATTTATCATCAAACCAAAAACAAGAATAATTATCAATGAAGGCAAATGAAATATTTTGCCCCCTGCATATAGAAGAATAAGTAATGAAAAAATCAGAAAAAACTTGATATTCAATTTCGTTTTTGCCAATACAAAAAATAGTATAAATGAAAGTAAAAGTGAAAGAATTATTGATATAACAATGTTGGCGCCAAAAACCCCGACTGATCTCCAGGTCATTAGTTCGTCTGCAATAAAATAATTAAATATCATAATGCCGATAATATCAGAAAATGACGCTTCGTATATCAGGAATTCTTTTTTTACACTAGTCAAAGGATGTAGACTGGGAATAACTATCGAGCTGCTCATGATTGAAAGTGGGATCGCATAAACTATACATTTAATTACAGGTTCGCTTAGCCAGTAGTAAAGTATAGCAGTTATCAAGACACAAGAAATGATAAGTATTACCAGCGCCGAAAAAAATGAGTTCCTAATTAGTTTCAATTTATTCCTTGCCAATTTGAGATCAAGCCCCGCTTCGAAAACGATCATAATAAGTCCAACGGTTCCTAAAATCTCGATCATTGGGGATGGAAATTCAATTGACATTCCAGATTGATCTGCTAAATAACGAAGACCAATACCAGCAAATAGTAAGAGTAAAACGGAGGGAATCCTTATATATCGGCTGATAATCGAAAAAATGTAAGAAACCACTATAAGGCTGCAAATTATGATCAGGTATTGATCTGAATTCAAACCATTCATAGATGGAAGTTAAGAAACAAACTGCTGTGCGTCTGAATTTTAAGGTCTCATGACTTTTAAGTGCCGACAAGGCAACCTGGCGTTTGCCTCAACTTTCTAATTACATTCTAATGTCATTTTAATTCGAATATAAGAATCGATTGATATTTTTATTTTCTGCTAATGGAAAGTAACTTTCGTAAGATATTGAGCTTGATTGATCATACCGAAGCATCTTTGCATGCAGCCGAGGAAGCAGCCCTAATTGCTTCGAAGTTCGACGCTGAACTTCAATTGTTACACATATCACCTTATGAAAGTTCAAAAAGTTTAATTACATCTGGACTACTCTTTTTTAATGTGTCCGTAAAAGAGGAAGAAGAGTACTATTTAAAAATAGAGAAATTAGAAAGGCTTAAAAAAAGGCTGGAAAAGCGATTTGGAATATTAATTACTTGCTTTGAAAATCGTGGTGATTTTATTGAAGTGGTAAAGAGTCATGTTAAAGATTTTTCAGTTGATTTAACTGTTTTGGGTACAAAGAAAAGAAGTTGGCTTAAAGAAATCTTTATCGAAAACAAGGTAAATTCTGTAATTGGAGCTTTAAGCTGTGACGTTTTATGCGTTAGTTCCGGATCACAAACAGAGACACTAAAAAAGATTGTGGTTCCAGTAGGTAGATCGATTCCACGGAAAGAGATTGGTATTGCTTATGAATTTGCAAAAAAGTTTGCGGGGAGGATTTATCTAATTGCTTTGAATGCATCGGAAAAGAAATTAAGTGACCAACGTACTAAAACACTTATAGCTTCCTATCGATATCTTAAAGACCTTACGAATATTCCAATAGAATGCTGTAGTGTAAATGGAACTAGCCTTGCTAGTGCAACCATACATTATGCCCAGATCGTTGAAGCTGATTTGATTCTTATAAATGAAGGGTCAGAATCGTATTTTCAAAAGCCTTTGTGGAACGGAAATATTGTGAATCATTCGTCGGTTCCCGTGTTAAGTGTACACTCTATGAAATATAAAGAAAGAGACAAGTACCCGGAGATGAAAGCAGTTAGGTAGGATGTTTCTCAGATCTGTAGTTTTGAATTAATGTCGATTAGATCGTTCATTTGTGCTAGTTGTATAATCTGCGACATTAACACAAGAGCTGCTTGTTTAAGCGGCTCTTTTTTATGTTGCCATGTGAGCTATTATGTTTAGTGCTGCTGTATCTTCAGCCATTAATTTTATCAGAATATAATGAAACTATCGATTCAATTCTTATTGGCTTTCTCGCTGGTCCTACTGCTTTCAACTTTTGACACTGGATCTAATTATTTACTGTCACTGAAAGTTGAGCGGAATACATTGTTCTTGAACCAATCACAGGAAATCATTCGGCATTCGACGGCTTTACATAAATCTATGATCGATATGCAAAGTTCATTTCGTGGCTATTTACTAACCAATGATGATCAATTTTTAGACGGTTATCAAATAGGGCTACAAACAGTACCGCAATTAATAAGCGAGCTGAAAAGCCTCACTAGGTCAAATTCAACACAATTGCAGCTTGTAGATACTATTGACAACTTGCATCATCAATGGCTTCATTATGCATCCAGCCTCATTAGTACCCGAAAGAATTTTGATTCAAAAGAATCTATTGAGAGGTATAATTTTCTTTTCGAAAATGAATTAAAAAAACAAGGCGGAAAAAAAATAAACGATGCCATCGCCAAACAATTTACTGAATTAGATAAAATAGAGTATAATACACGAAGTCTTCATAGTAGTAATCTTGCAGCCTCGATTAAAAATACCCATACGTTTTCTTTGATCTTTTTTATATCGACAATTGCAATTGGGGTTGCTACCGCATTGTTTATAGTTTATCACATATCAAAACGTATTAAAACGATGGTATTGCTGGCTGAAAATATTTCAAATAGACGATTTACGATTCTAAAAGATAATAGCAATGATGAACTAACGAGTTTGTCGGTATCTCTCAACAAAATGTCGGAAAGCTTACAAAAAAACATTAGCGAGTTGGAAAATCGCAATGCTGAGTTGGACAAATTTGCTTATGCCGTCTCGCATGATTTGAAAGCCCCGATCAGAGGTATTCATAACGTCATTGCGTGGTCAGAAGAGGATCTCGGAACTGAGTTGTCAGAGCAAATGAAAAAAAATCTTGATATTATCAGTCAAAGAGCAAAACGAATGGAACATTTAATAAATGGTTTGCTTGACTATGCAAGATTAAGAAAAAAGACCCCTTCTGAATTTATAAATGTCAATGATATGGTAGGCGAAATTGTCGAAAGTATTGTGCCCCGAAATTTTAATGTAGAGGTACATCGTATGCCGATAATTTATACCGAAAGAATAAAGTTAGAACAAGTCTTCGTAAACTTAATTAGCAATGCTGTTAAATACACTACGAAAGAAAATGCGCAAATTGTAATTAACTGCAAGGAATTTGCTGATCATTATGAATTTTCTGTAAAAGACAATGGTATTGGAATTGATCCCGAATACCATGATCGTATTTTCGAAATATTTCAAACATTAAGAGAAAAAGATGAGAAAGAAAGTACAGGCATCGGGCTTGCCCTGATAAAAAGAATACTTGACGATCAGAATTGTACTATAAGAGTTGTGTCAACACCAGGAAATGGTGCGGAGTTCATTTTTACATGGCCAAGAAATGAAAGTTAAAATGAAAAAGAATACAATATTACTGGTGGAAGATGATGAATTAGATGTCATAAGTTTTGAGCGGACGCTGAAAAAATTGGACATTGAATATGATCTTTATGTTGCTCATAATGGAAAAGAAGCATTTAATCTTTTAACTGATATAACAAAGCCTATACATCCGGAAGTTATTCTGCTTGATCTTAATATGCCAAAAATGAATGGTATAGAATTCTTGAAAGCCCTTCGGATTGAGAAGAGATTTGAAGATTTAAAAGTCTTTATCATGACCACTTCTTCAGAATTTTCTGATAGATCTACTGCTGAAGAATTGGGAATTTCGGGTTATTTTATTAAACCATTAAGTTATACTGATAATACAAAAAGAACTGATTCAATGGATTCTTTTATTCAATTTCACCTTAGAAAAATTTTGAATAAAGAATAATATTGATTGCTGTAAATCGCAACAATAGTATACAATTACTTAAAGCTAACAGAACAATGGCAGCGTTAATAATAATAATTTTTTTAATTGGTTATTTGGCGATTGCATTTGAGCACTCGATAAGCATAAATAAAGCTGCATCTGCTTTGCTAATGGGTGTCGTTTGCTGGTCCATATTTGCGTTACTTGGAAATAACCGGGAATTCATGTCATACGAACTCGGTCATCATCTTGCAGAGATATCCGGCATATTATTTTTTTTGCTTGGTGCAATGGTCATTGTGGAGTTGATAGATGCCCATGATGGATTTGAGATCATAACTAACCTTATAAATACAACAAGTAAAAGGAAATTGGTTTGGATCATTGGCTTTCTTACTTTTTTTCTTTCTGCGATTCTGGATAATCTCACCACCACAATTGTGATGGTTACCATGCTTCGCAAGTTAATTCCTTCACATAAGGACAGATTAATGCTGGCATCATTGGTAGTAATTTCCGCCAATGCCGGAGGTGCGTGGAGCCCAATTGGCGATGTAACGACCACGATGTTGTGGATAGGTAACCAGGTTACTACTGGCAATATTGTTATAAAAACAATACTTCCGTCATTAATTTGTTTTCTTGTTCCTGCATTTCTTATTGGGCTAAAAATGGATGGAGCAATAGAACATGTAGTGCACAAAAAAGAAAAATTGTTTTCAACTGTTAGACAAAGAAATTGGGTGTTTATTATTGGAGTTGCCTGTTTACTATTTGTACCCGTTTTTAAAACAATAACTCACCTGCCACCATATATGGGTATGGTCTTTGGCCTTGGATTTATGTGGGTAGTTACTGAAATTATGCATAGCGAAAAAGATGAAAGAGAAAAAGGGCTGTTTTCCGTTAACCATGCAATAAGAAAAATAGACACACCAAGCATTTTATTTTTTCTTGGAATTCTATTAGCCGTTTCAGCATTGCAATCCACAGGTATTCTCACCTCAGTTTCATCTTTTCTTGAAAAATCCATCGGAAACATGACCGTCATCACGATCGTTATTGGCTTTCTTTCTGCAATTGTTGATAATGTGCCGTTGGTTGCAGCCGCCCAGGGAATGTATAGTTTGGACCAGTATCCGACTGATCATTATTTTTGGGAATTCCTGGCTTATTGTGCAGGCACAGGTGGAAGTATTTTAATTATAGGTTCTGCGGCTGGAGTTGCGTCAATGGGTATGGAAAGAATTCAGTTCGGTTGGTATTTAAAACATATTGCATGGATTGCAGCAATTGGTTATCTGGCGGGAGCAGGTACATATCTATTACAACATTATTTATTGAGCTTATAAAAATGAATGAAGTAGTTAAGTCGCTCGAGATATATAAGAGAATATTGAAAAAGAAAGAGAAATAATGGACTGGTATGCTTTTTTCAAAACGCTGATGCTTTGTACAATTTCTATAATAGTAGAAGCTATTTCCGCAACCAAATCAGGCAGGCAATGGTTTGAGAAGCTTCGGCAACCTAATTTTTCCCCATCTCTTAAGACCTGGTATTTTGTAGGAGCAGTTTACTATGTATTGTTTGCAATTGTAGGATACAGGCAGTTTGCAAGTGGAGCAAGCTTTTCCTCCACGACCATTATTTTGCTCGCAGCGATGATGCTGATAAACGGGCTATCAAATTTTATCGTCTTTAAATATCAATCATTGAAATGGTTCTACTTAATCATCTATCCTTTTGCTGTTCTATTAGTAAGTCTGATTGTTTTGTTATGGCAAGATCATGACTACATATCTGTCATCCTGGCATCGCTGTATTTTGTATGGCTATTATTTGATCTTAACTGGGCCTATAACCTTTGGAAATTGAATGAAAGGAGTAACTGACAATGTTCAACGGCGGCATCATTAAAACCAATACAACGTGAGACCTAAATTTCAATCAAGACAATCTGTAAGAATAAATACTCCGCTTGAAAAAGTATGGGAATTCGGTCAAGACCTTTCACGAATAGCAGAGTATCACCCACGAGTCAACAAGGTCGACTTAATTTCTGGCAAGCGGTTTCGTGAAACAGGCGCAGCTTATAAATGTAATCTTTCTGACGGCAAAAATAGTTGTATAGAAAAAGACATTGAAATCATACCAATGGAGAAAATCGTCACAGTTTTTGTTTCTGACACGATGGGGATAACAAAGTTATTACCCGACTATATAGTTGAAACATCTCTTAAAAAAATTGATGCCCAAACCACTAATATAGAGATTTCACATTTCTATTCAAGCTCAAAATTGAAAGTTTGGCTTTTAAATTTTTTCATAAAAAGAAAAGTAGCCAAAGAAACACAGGAGACTTTAAATGCAATAAAAAAAGCAATAGAAAATGAGAATTAAATTCATCGAAAATGACACAAGAAAAATTTATGTATAATGCGTAGTAATTTTTTGCAAATAAAACTTATTCTTAAAAGAATATTTGATAGGATCAACAATGAAAAGTTGAAAACAAATTTGCTGCAAGCATTACCATTTTGGATAGCTTCAGTAATAACCGGACTCATTGCTGTATTATATACCAAATTATTTGAACTGGCGCAGAAAGCGAACCTATATATCTTAGGCATTCATGAGTGGTTATTAATAATAATAACACCGATCTGCTTTTTGATATCCTGGTGGATAGTAAAAAAATTTGCTCCATTCGCCAGGGGCAGTGGCATACCACAAGTGATGGCGGCTATACAATTTTCAAATCCGAAAGACAATCATAAGGTGAGTATAATGCTCAGTTTGAAAACTATTTTTTTTAAGATTACTTCAAGTCTTATACTCGTCTTCGGTGGTGGCGCTATAGGCCGGGAAGGCCCCACGATACAAATTGCGGGATCTATTTTTCGCAAGGTCAATCAATGGTTACCAATATGGTGGCCAAAAATATCAAAGAAAAATATGATCATCACTGGTGCAGCAGCAGGCTTGGCTGCGGCATTTAATACACCATTAGGTGGGATTGTCTTCGCTGTTGAAGAGCTTAGTAAAACTCATATAAATTATTTTAAGACAGCTGTATTCACTGCCGTGATCATTGCGGGTCTTACTGCGCAGGCTATACTGGGTCCTTATCTATACCTTGGTTATCCGGTTGTAAATAATTTGTCTGGTTATATTTTTTTTTATGTTGCCCTGGTGGCAGTCGTAACCGGTTTACTTGGTAGCGGTATGGCAAAGATTATCTTATACATATTAAAATGGAAGTCAAGATTCAAGTTCACCTATCAGCATATTTTATTCGTAGTTGGATGCGCAGCAATTGTTGTGACCATAGCATTAGGTTTTGATGCTAGTATTTTGGGCTCGGGAAAGAATTTAATGGAGTCAATATTATTTGGCAATGAAAAACACGCTTCATGGACCTTGCCGGTGATGCGTATAGTAGGTCCGATAATTTCATTTACAACCGGAGCCGCTGGTGGAATTTTTGCGCCATCATTGAGTGCTGGCGCAAGCGTCGGTTCATTATTCGCTGGTTGGTTTGGTTTATCAGCTACCGATACAAATTTACTGGTGTTAGCAGGTATGGTTGGATTCTTAACCGGGGTAACCAGAACTCCATTTACTTCCGCAATCCTTGTTCTGGAAATGACAGACAGGCACAGTGTGATCTTCCATTTAATGCTTGCTGGTATGCTGGCAAGTTTAGTCTCTTTAATAATCGATCGCCATTCACTTTATGAATATCTTAAAGTCAGCTACATGAAAGAGATAGAAAACCTGCAGCCGGAAGCAAAGAGTACATTTTCTTGATGTATTTTGTTTTATTTAATTTGAAATTAATACAACACCGATCAATGTTTGGCGTGTAGATTGGCATATTATTTAACTATTCTGACTTCCCATATTTCGCAATCAACGCCAACAATACACCATTGGTCCAGCCAAATCCATCTTGTCCCGGATATTCGCCGCCTCCTGCTTCAAGGTGAGTATCGACAACATTATACTTTTCCATCAACTTGCCAGTTCGATTATATACATCAATATTCAACTTCATCCAGCGCATTGAAATATCCTTTGCTAATTCTTTTTGTCCGCAGCGATCAAGACCCCAGATGGTCATCCATTGCAAAGGAGCCCAACCATTTGGTGAATCCCATTGCTGATCTGTATTTTTTTCTGTTGTAGTTACGCCACCGGGTTGTAACAATTTCGATTTAATTGCTTCAGAAGCTTTTCTTGCCTGGAGGCTTAGATAATCTGGCTTACTCTCAAAAAAGCAGAATGGATACATGCCAGCTGGTGTGACCTCATTTAATATTTTTTGTGTTTTAAAATTATAATCGCAGTAATAATTCAGTTTTGAATTCCAACAATATTTATCAATAGCAACTCTTCTTCTTTCTGCTTTTTTCCTGTATTCATTTGCTAAACTATCCTTGCCGCCTGTTTGATAACCTTTTGCAATTGTCAGTTCAAGATTTAATAATAATGAATTAAGATCAACTGCAATATAATTTGTGACTTGTATGGAAGTGATATTTTTTCCATCTGCAAACCAGCGATTGCTGAAATCAACTCCACTTTCAGCGCCGGCACGTAAATGTTTATACATTTCAATTACATTCCTTCCTGATTTTTTTGCGACTTCAAAATCCTCACGCCAGCTTTCCTGTCTTGGCACATTGCTGTCGTCCCAATAACGATTTAAAATGGTACCATCTTTCAATTTCACAACGCGACGATAAGCCTGTCCAACATTTAATTTTGAAGACCCATCCATCCAAAACTTATATTCTTTTTGTAAAGCTGGAAGAAAAGTTAGATATACGTTGTCTCCTTTTATTGTAGCAAGCAATTGTACCATAGCAGCAAAGAATGGCGGCTGCGAACGACCAATATAATAACTCCGATTTCCATTTGGAATATGTCCGTATGTTTCGATGAGATAAGCAAAGTTTTTGATCATGTTCCCGATCATTTCCGTTTCACCACTTTCTTTTAATCCAAGCATAGTAAAATACGAGTCCCAATAATAAATTTCACGGAAGCGTCCACCCGGAACAATGTATGAGTATGGTAACGGCAATAAAGAACTTCCTTCGATCTTTTTATCAGGTTCACGACGCAAAGCACCCCAAAGATTTTTGATATGCATCACCACATCTTTTTCCTGTTGAATGTAATTGATAGTTGGAGGCGCAGGAGGCAGATCAAAGTTTTCTTTTACAAAAAGCTCCAGCGAAAATCTTACTGCCGGATTTTTTTTAATAGCGAGGTAATCTTTTACAATTTCCTTTGGATCTCTTTTGGGCACACAGTCCACAAAAGTTTTTCCATCAGGAAAAATTTTAGACATCTGTACGTCTTTGAATAGTTCGCCATAAACCTGGTCGGGAGTTTGCACTTTTGTTTGAGCCTGGATAAGCCCAATAGAAAAAAGAGTGATGAGGATAAGAGTAGTTTTTTTCATGCCGGTAAAATTCACTTTAAAGATACACGAACCAAACCGGACAATAGAAAAACTGCTATGGCAAACTAATGCAAGGTGCCGGGATTAAATGTTCGCCAGCTATGCCAGAATTCCTGTGAGGCCGGTAATGGCTTCAATGAAAATGAAGTATCAATTCCTTTGCCATCAATTCTGTATTTGTGGTTATCAAATAGCAAAGTGTCGCCACTCAAATTGAAAATTGAATTCTCATTTGGTCTTTCAAAAGCAAAAAAGCTTTTATCATTTTTCGACAAAACAATCAATACCGGGGTTACACCAATTTTATCCTGTATTAATTTTTCTTTCTTTAATTGATTCCAATCGTATGCTTTGCTTTCTTTCCCCGCCTTGACGCCAATCACCCACGATTTATCCTTCCATGACAGACTATCGGTTCCAGTTAATTTACTTTTGCTGGCGCCGCTTTCAAACTTAAATGTACTGTCATACGATTTTATAAAGTTTGTATCTGCCTGCATAATAAGCGAACCAGGATTTAATTGCAACCAATCAGCCAATGATGTTTGTGTACTATATACTTCTGGTAACTGTTGTCCTTTTAATTTACCAGCTATTGCTTCACCGGTAACTTGTCGCCACCAGCTTTTTGTAGTGGCATCTTCCAGCATAGCATTAAAATGATCCATGCCAACGAGTCTGAACTTTTCTTTTTTACCATTCACGATCGGTTCAAATACACGACCTGTCCTACATACTGTACAATATGTTACCATTATAGGTTTGCCACCCACGGTATCCTGTATATGATGATGATAACCTAAAAACCGGATCGGGTAAGCTTTGGCTTCATCATTAATTGAAACACCAAGTACTAACCTGTTTGAATCGACTTTATTAGATGCCGCACTTACAAGCAACAATTGTTTGGGCTGCTTAAACATTGCATCGGCCGCCATTTTAAAATTAGCCATGTATATGACAATCGCAACGATAGCAATTGGAAAAAACAATAACCATTTTCTTTTCCATTGTGATCTGAACAAACCAATAAAGATCAGTGCAGCGAATAAACCTCTGAATATCCAACGCCATTTATAAAGGAAGTATGCGAGATCAATGCTGTTCATTTGCTGGCTGCCCGGCATCGGCATTATGAAATAAACATTTGCTATTTCAAATAACAGTAAGCCAATCAAGCCAAACCAAAAATATTTTTTCATGCAGTTAAATTAATAATTGTAAAAATAAACCCCTCGTAGAAACGAAGGGGTGGATTTAAGGTTAACGGTCTCAGATCAGTATTTATAAATGAATAGTAATTCCCAAATTGACCAGGTAATCTGCAAAAGCAGCATCGCCTTGTCTGTGTACACCAGTATCAACTGTTTGACGCTTATCTGCATTGCTTTGCGTACGGTTTCTTACTAATGCAACAGGAACAAATAAGTTAATACTTGTTCTTTTTGCCATATAGGTAATTCCCGGCTCTGCAGAAATGATATACCCCGGTCTTCTGAATCCACGATCGCCACCGATAAGATCACTTGAAGGAAGTCCTTCAATACGGATGCCACCGGAGAAACTTAATTTCTGAGCCATATAAGTAAGACCAGCACGGGTCATGAACAAGTCTGGAACACTCATTACATCTGTATTGTATTTCTTTGCCGAAGCTGAAGCTGTACCACCCCTGGTTGTAGAAGTGCCGTTTACTTCACGTGGATTTGACAGGTAGAAAAAACTACCATAAGCACCTATCTTATGGCTGAAATTATAAAAACCATTTAACTCAAGTGTTATACCGGTGCCACCATCTCCAGGTTGTATTGACTGGTCGACAGGACCAAGAACACTTGAATCAGCCTTCTTATAAAAATAATCCATGTAATTATAACTACCGGTTGGCAATTTTAACCCAAGTCCCACTTGAAGATTTCCTTTGTGCGAAGTCTTTGGATCAAACATCCAGCGATAAGCTGCAAAACGGATATCGCCAATACCAAATGAATTCGTAGAATGTCTTGTTTTCCCGTCGTGTTCATATAAAGAAGAGCGGGTAAAAGCCAGTACCGGGACTGTCAAACCCATTGACCATCTACCATTAATAACACGGGTAATAGTGAAATCCGTTTCATACGAATGATTAATAACATTGCTGCCTTCTTCTTCTCTTTGTTTCTGTTCTTCTTTGCCTACAAAATGTTTGTATGATTTGAAGTAGCGGTTGTTTATGTCCAGGTACCAACTGCCACCTTCCGAAGGCCTGTTGCAAATGCCTCCAATACCTTTGATAGCAACACATCCCTGTGCATTTGTTTGCTGATAGGTTGCGGCAACTAAAATTGCGATGATTAAATAAATGCGTTTCATGATAATAAGCAGTTTTCGTTTTAAATAATTTATTTTTTAAGTTTTAAACGGGATACGATCAACTCTCCCAATTTTTTTCCTGCTATAGCGCCGTTCTCATTATCAAAGCGATAATGAATACCGCCGTATAAACGGGACATTGCAGCTTCTGCTGCTGCTCCGCGGAAAGTTTTTATTTCACGGTTTTTGATGCCAAACTCAAGTAATGATGTATCGGTAAATGAAAGGTTATCACCAAACCAATGTGTCATTACTTCAGCGGCCGCAGCGCTATTAGTAGCATGTCCGCTTGTATAAGATGGAAATGGCGGCGTTTGGATATATGGCTGCCAAGTGTCATCTATTTTATTTATTTCTGTTTCAGGCCGAACATAATTGCTTCTGTATTTTTCATCCCAACAACTAATAAATGCATCGAACAAAGCGATGGCAGTTTCAGCATAAGCGGCTACAGTTGTCTTAAAATCTGCTTTAGCAGCCTTTGCGCCGATACCAACAATATTCATCCAATGCCCCGGTGGTGAGAATTTCTTTGTTGCAAACATTACATGCCCTACTACGTGCATTGAAAATGGGTTATCATTCCAGAAATCAGCTGTATGTTTTTGATCATCTGATAAATTCTCGCCAATTGATTTCACTTCCATCAAAGCTTTCCAATAATCACTATTCTTGTTTTTTACGTCAAACTTCGGTGGTCGCGGAGGCATAAACTGTGAAGCTGAATCAAGTACCATCGGTCTAATTTCATTCCAATGTGGCTCAACTGCTGATGCATACTGCGGCGGCGTGGGAATGTAACGGCCAGCCATATTATAAAGCACGTTGTATCTTTCTGCTGTTCTTGTCTGAGCATAATTATCTTTTTTACTCCAGCGAAGAATGGCAGCAACAATGCTGTCGGAAAATTCCATTGTATTTTTTAAGACATCTGGCGACATATGAATGCTATCAGCCATTTTTTTAAGACCATCATAATAACCCATCATGCTTCCTTCGGGAAAAGTAACTGCATTCCCTACTTTAGTAAAAGCAAATAAGGAAGCCAATGTGAAATCAATGTTCTTTCCTACCTCAGGTTTTGGCATAGCAGGCATATGTTTGATTTGCCCGGCAAGTGAAATATAATTATCATCACCCGCAGCTATGCATTCAAATGCAGCAATGCTTGCGTACACATAATTACGTGTAGCGATCATTGGAGGAAAATTATTTTCCAGCACAACATCATTCAGCTTCTTTACAGTTTTGCAATAAAGAACCTGGTTATCAAAAAATCTTAGATCTGTTTGCGATCCTTTCTCTGTGCAGCTTACTGCTGCCAGTAATAATACGGGTACTAAAAACCTTAATGATTTCATTTTAAAATTAAATAAGTAAGAAAATATTTTCTATGGGTAGCTCTGATTCAGATAAAATCAATCAGGCTTCGGGAGGTTGTGCATCTGTGAGTGGGATAAACAGATCTTTTGCATCTGCATTTCTACTAACGAAGGATAAGGAGCTAATGGAAAAATTATTTATATCAAATGCAGTTTCATTTACGCGGAATTCAGTTGTCAGCAATTTTATCAAACCACTTTTTTGTTGTGAACCTTCTTTGTTCCCGGGAATATCATTCACAGCTTTGGTAAACTCATTCTTTACTTTAACAAGGTTTGTTTTTTCTTTATTTGGAAGACAAAGGAGATATAAAGTATTTGCGCTTACTTTTCTTTTTACATACTGGTAATGTTCGCCATTGAAATCCGTTTCGCCATAAACTTCTTCATAGTCCTTATCAGAATAATATGGCATGTTAAGCGGAATGCGAATCTCCACTAATTGTTCATCACTGTATTTGCCGGCTGAGATCTTTTGTTCGAGATAGGCAGTTGCATTTTTTTCAATTGCTGAAAATAACCATTTATAACCGGCAAGGTTAAATACCATGAGGGAAAGTAGCAGTATGGCAGCAATTTTTTTCAAGCTCCTAAAGATACAAATCCTCTTTATTTAACAGTGAATGTTTTTTTCTGAGTGCCAACACCTGTTAGTGTAAGACTTTTCCATTGTTTTGGCAATGAAGTTTTTAATTGTACAATTCCTGTTGGAGTGATATCCAACCCGCCAAAACCCATTAGCAAGGATTGGATAATTCCGCCAGCCCCGGTTGCAAAATATGGATTGGTTCCACCTTTTGTTTCTGCAATAACACGAAATGGCGGATTAAGATTTGGAACATATGATTCTTTGAACCAGTGATAAGCTTTTTCGGTATTACCCAGTCTCGCATAAAGTGTTGTAAAAACAGCTTGCGTCATTGCGGGGGTTCCTTCGTTTGGTACTCTTGTTTCGTAATATTCAAGATCTTTTTTTATTTGTGCTGGATCAGTAATTTGTTTCAAAGGATATGATAATAAATTAACATCGGCCTGTTTTATTCCTTCGCCATTATATGCAGCATGTTCTTTTGTTACACCATTTTCAAGTTTTAGAATGGGGATATTGTTTGCAACATTCATCCAGTCAGCATCAGGAGTAACTCCTAAGATCTTTGCCGCTTCTATTGCAAACTGGAGATTTGATTTGGCCGCTGCATTTGTGAAAGCATTATTATTTACATTTTCGGCCCACTCATCTGCTGCAACTACATTATTAATATCATAATGACCGGGACCATTTCTTTCAACACGGCTTGCCCAAAAGTCTGCAGTGGCAGATAATATCGGGTAACCTTTATCCTTTAGCCATTGTTTATCCTGCGTAACACAATAATAATTCCATGCAGCAATACCAACGCAGGCAGTGATATGATGCTCAAAAGGACCGCTTAGTGCCCACACTGGCGTTTCTTCAACACCGTTCTCTGCACTTTCCCATGGATACATTGCTCCTTTATATCCTTTGCTAAATGCGTTTCGTTTTGCAGCATCGAGACGTTGATACCGATACTCAACAAGGCTTTTCGCAATCTCAGGATGAAGCACAAGTATCGATGGATACATCCACAATTCTGTATCCCAGAAAACATGGCCATTATAACCAAGACCGCTTAATCCCATTGGTGAGGGAGATAACGCAGTGCCCTCCCTTGAAAAAGAATAAAGATGATACAACATGCTATGAACATCCTGTTGTGATTGCGGATCACCTTCAATTATAATATCACTCTTCCATAATTCTTCCCAGGCTTTTGTATGAAAACTGATTAGCCTTTCTCTTCCTTCCAATTTTGCAAAGATTGTTGCACGTTCTGCTTCATTTAATGGATCATCATGATGAGCAGAAGTGATAGAGGAGCCGGCAATAGAAAAGCGATACGTTTCACCGGCTTTCATTTTCCTGGTAAACTTCATCAGGTGCATATTATTATCCCACATTTCGTGGATCACTCTTGGTTCGTTACCATGCGTTTCACTAAATAAAAATGTATTGCTTGCACACATCAGTAGTTTACCGGTCGGGCTTTTTGCAGAAGATGTAAGTAAACTTATAACAACATGAGGCCTGTCTATCTCATTATAATAATTCTGAACATCTTTCAATGCATCAGGTGCTTCCATCACACTTGCGCCGGTCATTGTAAAATCTTTTTTTGCTGTAACAGCCACATCCATCAATACTGTATAAGGCAAATGACGCAATGAATAATAGGTATAAGTAACGGAAGCTTTATCGCTATAATCAAATGTTGTGGTGAACGAAGCTTTCTTCATGTCAAGCTCCTGTTGCATGTTAACAGCCGATCTTCCATCAATTCTTTTTCCATCTATTTCCAGGTACATGTTCAGCAAGTTGAAGCTCTTCAAAAAATTGCTGACTCTCCCACGACCATACAGATCATAAGCTCCGGCAAGCACAACATCTTTTACCCTGAATGGTTCGGCGGATGAAACAACCCCGATCATTCCATTAGCCACCGTAACTCCGTAATAATTTGTGGGGTCGATCTTATCCGCTTTTATTTTCCAGGCATCCTGGGCAAAGCATAGGCTTGAAAAAAACAGGAGGGGAAGAAAAAAATATTTTCTGGTCATATCTCAAGAATTACTCAAACAAATGTATTGAATAACAAAATGTTCAGCCTTTTTGGTTTACCTCTTCTCCACAAGAGTTTTTCCAGAAAGAGCCGGTTTATAAAATATTATTTTGTTTGGGAGTAAGAAAAACTTTAAACTTGTGTAAACGATTGCATCAATGTCTTACAAGACAACGATAATAGATATTGCACGTGAACTGAACACTACTCCAGCAACAGTATCCAGGGCTTTAAGTAATCATCCGGGAATTAGCGAGAAAACAAAACAAACGGTACAGCTAACAGCTTCAAAGCTTAATTATAAGAGGAACAGGATCGCATCTTCTCTCCGATCAGGTAAAACGCATGTTATTGGAGTTATAATTCCAAGCGCAGAAATTAATTTTTTCGGATCTGTTGTACACGGAATAGAAAGTGTAGCAAATTCAAATGGATATAATGTTTTGCTGTTCCAATCAAATGAAAGCAGGGAGTTTGAAGAAAAAGGATTAGAAACATTTTTAACAGCGAGGGTAGACGGTATTCTAGTTTCTCTTGCTAAAGACACAATTGATTATTCACATTTTTTAGAAATAAAAAAACGGGGTATCCCACTTGTATTTTTTGATAGAACAGCTGATGATCTCGGAATTGATTCAGTGGTGATTGATGACTATAAGGGAGCATTCAATGCTACCGAACACCTGATCCAACAAGGTTATACAAGGATCGCTCATATATCAGGTCCACAACATCTGAAAAATTTTCATGATCGTATGAAAGGATATATGGGAGCTCTCCAGGCTAATAAAATTAAAATGGATCCGGATCTCATTTATCCCGGTAATATTTCTATCGAATCTGGCAAAACGGGAACAGAATATTTTTTATCCCTTTCAGATCCTCCTGATGCAATTTTTGCCACTGAAGATTTTACTGCCCTGGGAGCGATCAGTAAATTAAAAGAAAAAAATATCCGGATACCTGAACAAATAGGGATCATTGGTTTTGCAAATGAGTTGTTTGGAGAACATATTACTCCGTCTCTTTCTACGGTTGATCAGCAAACTATCAGGATGGGTAAGTCGGCTTTAAATCTTTTGGTTGATATAATGGAAAAAAAGGAACAGCACATCAAACAAAAAGTTGTGCTTGATCCTTTATTAATAGTCAGGCAATCCTCTTTAAGAATTGGGTAGATAAAGAATGATTTTTTTGACCGCCTATGTAAACGATTGCATTATATGCATCGAACTTAGGTTTTGATACGATAAGAAGCATTATAGCCATTGGAAAAGCGGGAATAAATTTGGTGTCATTAATGAAAACCTGGTAACCCGAAAACTAAATTTTGCAGAAATAAAAAAAAACACAACTTTGTGTCTCGGATACACATTTGATTTTTATATTTTAGAACCTAACAACAATTCTGCTTATGTACTGCAAAAAATTGCTAAAGGCAATTATCTTTCCGTGCTTGCTATTTTTATCAATAGCAGGTTACTCACAGGAAAAGGTAATTACGGGTAAGGTTACTGATTCAAAAGACGGATCAGCAATGCCCGGTGTCTCGGTTACTGCCAAAGGCAGTACCACCGGCACCCAAACAAAGGCTGATGGAACTTATCAGCTATCGGTCAGCTCCTCAACAACTGTTCTCGTTTTTTCATTTGTCGGTTACGATCAACAAGAAATATCTATTAAAGGTTCATCAGTAGATATCAAACTTGTCAATACAAATACGACACTTGGTGAAGTAGTAGTGACGGGTTATGGTACGGCCCGCAAAAAGGATCTTACGGGGTCCATAGCCACTGTAACATCCAGGGAATTTATAAAAGGAAGCATTACTACTCCGGAACAATTAATTGCTGGAAAAGTTCCTG
>Ga0193703_1000012_pt1 | contig 18999 bp, 26 predicted proteins | sample U3a2metaG_FD_143062 | JGI IMG/M metagenome (GOLD analysis project Ga0193703, IMG submission 143062) | Soil microbial communities from a riparian zone of the East river system, Colorado, United States - U3a2 | ecosystem: Environmental > Terrestrial > Soil > Riparian zone | place: USA: East River...
GCTGAGAAACTGTCCGCCCCTCGTCGACTGAAATCGAATCGATGATGTTCGACGCAAGTCGTCATGTGGCCGAGAGGGAATGGGCAATGAGCTGGTACGTGCTCGACGACGACGGTGTTCCTCGGCAGGTGCCGTGGGAAGAGGGCGCCAGGGCCTTCGAAGACGCCGAACGGCGCACGGTGGCCCGTGAGGAGCTGCAGATCGATGGCGAGAACGTGTTGGTGTCCACGGTGTTCCTCGGCGTCGATCACAACTTCGGCACGGGCCGTCCGGTGCTGTTCGAGACGATGGTGTTCGGTGGCCGGTGGGACGACTGGCAGTGGCGCTACGAGACGATCGAGCACGCGAGGACCGGGCATGACCGCGTGGTGGCGGACCTACGGGCGGGTACGAAGCCCGATTCCGCCGGGTAGGCCAGCGTGGGACGGAAGGGCTCCGCGCCCCGGCTCGTGTGCTGCGGGGACTGCGACCAGGAACGCCCGGTCTGCGCCCGCGAGCTGTGCGCGAGGTGCTACCACCGGCGCCAGCGTCGCCAGCAGTGGACCGGACCACCTCCGCAGACCCGTATCTACGGCCTCAACGCTCCGTGCGTGGACTGTGGCGGCGTCAGTGGCAAGCGCATCCGTGGCCGGTGCAACGGCTGCTACCAGAAGGGCATCGCGCGCGGGACGTTCCCCGATCTCGTCGCCCGCGACCCCTGCTCGGAGTGCGGCCGCCAGAAGCCCTATCTGCACTCTGGCGGGGTCTGCGACGGCTGTTACCGGGCTCTGAGACGGCTACGGGGCCGGGTGCTGGTGGTGTTCGTATGGGGAGCGGGCTGGAGTGTGCGGGGCCGCGTTTGAGTACGTGAGGCGCCGGATGTCTGGCGGGCTCGTTGACACGGAAGGATGCTGGAAATGACAACCGACGAAGCCCTCCTGTCCAAGCTGCTATTCGAGGCCCGCGAGGCTGTGGAGATGTACGCCGACATCGTGGCGGCGGAGGTGAAGGAATCCGAGTATCTGCGCCGACTCGTGCGCGAAATCGACGCATATCGCACAGAGCGCGGCTGGAGCCCCTCCGGATTCGGTGGCGAGGGCTGATGTGCGCGGCGCCGCGTTTGAGCACGTGAACGGGGTTCGCGACTAGCCTTGTCGTGTGGGACGCACAGCGGCGCCGGGGGGCCGTCCCGTCAACGGCCCCAACGTGGCGGCCTATGACGCGGCGGTGTTCGCCGCCTACGGTCGGGTCTGCCACCTGTGCGGGCGTTCCGGGGCGGACACGGCGGACCATCTGGTGCCGACGAGTGTGGATCCGGCGGGGCGCTGGGATGTGACCAACGGCCGGCCGGCGCACCGCTCGTGCAACTCCGCGCGGGGGGATGCCCCGGTGCGGACGGCCTACCGGGCGCCGTCGTGGTGAGCCTGCGCAAGGCCCTGGAATCGGGCCGCAGAGAGGCCCTGGAGGCCCTCGCCGCGGACGTGGCCGACGAGATCGACAAGACGGCGAACCCGCGGGACCTGGTGGCGTTGCGTCGGGTGTTTCTCGCGACCGTGGCGGCGTTGGAGGCGATGGACGCGGCCGCCCTACGCCTGACACGGGATCGGATCGCTGCGGCCGGCGGGGCCTCTGTGGAATCCGCCGATGGTGGTGTGGACGAGCTGCTGGCGCGTCGGAGGGTCCGTCGTGGCGCCCGCTGAGCTGATGGGCGCCCAGATCGCCACCACCCGGGTGCTACCGAGGGGACGGGCCGATCGGGACGCGGTCGAGTTGGGGGCGCGCACGGGGTTGCCGTCGGACCCGTGGCAGGACGAGATCCTGACCGAGTCCTCGCGGACCGTCCGCGACCGGTGGGCGGCGTTCGAGGTGGTCGCGATCGCCCCCAGGCAGAACGGCAAGAGCTACATCGTGCCCAAAAGGGCGCTGGCGGGGGCTCTGCTGTACGGGGAGCGGCTGATCCTGTACTCGGCGCACGAGTACCGCACCGCGCAGGAGACGTGGCGGCTGATGCGTGACGTGTGCGAGTCGGATCCGATCACCCGCTACGTCAAGCGGATCCGGGTGATGGCCGGCGGTGAGGTTATCGAGTTCACCAACGGGGCCCGGTTCAAGGTGATCGCCCGCACCCGCACTTCCGGTAGGGGCTTCTCCCCGGACTGTCTGATGCTCGACGAGGCGTTCGCCCTCTCCGGTGAGGTGATGTCGGCGCTGCTGCCCTCGGTGTCAGCGCGGCCCAACCCGCAGGTGTGGTACCTGTCGTCGGCCGGCACCTACGAGTCGGAGGTGCTGCTGGGGCTGCGCCAGCGCGGACACCGCCGGGCACCCAATCTGGCCTACTGGGAGTGGCACGCGCAGGCCACCGACGATCACCGCGACCCCCGGGTGCACGCCGCGGCCAATCCGGCCTATGGGCGGCGGCTGTTCGCGCACACCATCGCCCGGGAGCTGGAGTCGATGAGCAAGCGGTCGTTCCTGCGCGAGCGGCTGGGGGTGTGGTCGGAGACGACGGTGGAGACGGTGCTGGATGAGGAGGCCGTCACCGCGCTCACCGTGGACGTCCCCAGCCCACCGACGGATGGAAGGCCGGTGGGCTGGGGCGTGGACGCTGCCTGGGACCGCACCGGCGGCGCGATCGGTGCCTGCTTCGCCGGTGCCGACGGCCGCCCGGTCCTGGTGCTCATCGACGCCCGGCCGGGTGCGGGCTGGCTGCCCGACCGGCTGGGTGAGCTGGCCGGCCGCTACGAACTCGGCGAGGTGGGGTTCGACGCCCGTGGCGGCATCACCGACCTGATGGACCGGGCATCCCGCGACCATGAGGTGGAGCTGGCCCCGATGCGCCACGGCGACTACCCGGCCGCGTGCGCCAACCTGGCCCAGCGGGTCGCCGACGGGACCGTGCGGTTCGCCCGCTCGCCGCTGCTGATCTCCGACGCGGTCAACGGGATCGCCGCCCAGGTGAGCAACGGGTGGGTGTGGTCCCGCAAGACGGCCACCCCACCCACCAACCTCGTGGCGGTGACCGCCGCACTGTGGCAATGGGAGCACCACAACGGCGGGGCGGCCGTGGCCGTCTACTGAACGGGGGAGACATGTGGTTCCGCAGGCAGCGCACCGAAGGCCCGACGATCCCACCCAACCGCCTGCCGCCCTCGATCGCCCTCGACGACGACGGCCCCGGATCCGGCCGGAGCGGCCCGGGCGGTGGGCGGTGGTGGGGCGGGGGCCCCAGGTGGTTCGTCGGATGGCGCGGTGGCACCACACGCACCGAACTGGGCGTGTCTGGCGACTTCGTACAGGGCGGTGACGGCACCCGCCTCGACAGCGACCCGGGGTTCCCGACCGCCTCCCGGTGGCCCGGCTACCCCGACCCCTGGGTACCGCCCTACTACGACACCGGTGGGCCGTTCACCGGCGGCCGCGGCTACCCCGGTACGCCGACGAGCTACCCGCCGGGTGGGGACTTCATGGGCGGGAGCGCCCTGACCGGTCGCATCTCCACGGTGTTCGCGTGCACCGACCTGATCTCGCGGCTGCTCGCGACGATGGGCCTGCGGGTGATGGAGAACGGTCAGCCTGTACCCGTCCCGCCACCGTGGATCGACAACCCTGAACCGGAGATCTACACCTCGATCGTCGAACCGGTCCAGGCACTGGTCAACAGCATGCTGCACCGGGGCGAGGCGTTCATCGCCCCGACCGCCCGCTACCCAGACGACGATATGGTCGCCCGCTGGGTGGTGCTCAACCCCGACCACGTCGAGGTCGAACCGGGCGTCGGCGGGATGCCCCTGTACTCCATCGGCGGCCGCGACGTCCCGCGCGAGGACATCCTGCACATCCGCTACCAGACGTGGCCCGGTCAGGTCCACGGCATCGGCCCGCTGGAGGCGTGCGCCCGCAACCTCGTCTCCGCCGACGCGCTGCAGGCGTGGGGCACCGCCCTGTCCACCTCCAACGGCATCCCCACCGCCGTACTGCAGTCCGAGGTGAAGTTGACCAAGGAACAGGCCCAGGCCATCAAACAGTCCTGGGCGGAATCGGCGATGTCCCGCGGTGTCATCCCCGCGGTGCTCACCGGCGGCCTGACCTACACCCCGCTGAACCTCAAACCCTCCGACGTGGGGTTGCTCGACCTGCGCATGTTCGACGAGCAACGCATCGCCGCCTGTTTCGGCACCCCGCTGTGGCTGGTCGGACTGCCGGTCAACGACGGCCTGACCTACTCCACCGTCGAGGGCACGTTCGAGTACTTCTGGCGCGTCACCCTGAGGTCCATCGCCTACAACGTCGCGTCGGCGTTCTCCGGCTGGGCGCTGCCCCGCAGGCAGTACCTGCGGTTCGCCTCCGAGCAGATCACCGAACCGGCGCTCGCCGACCGCGCCAATATCTACTCCACCCTGATCGCCGCCGGGGTCCTCACCCCGGAGGACGTGCGGGCGATGGAACCGTTGCTGCGGGTCTACCGCAACGAAGGAGTGTGACCCATGGAACCGCTGCGCGTGTATACCCGCACCTTCGACACCACGTTCGATGTGGAAGGCGACGGCCGGACCTTGCTCGGCCGCATCGTGCCCTACGGCGAGACCATCAGCTTCGTGGATCCCTACGACGGGAAGGTCAAAAAGGAGAGATTCGTGCCCGGGGCGCTGGCCAAACAGTCCTCACCCGGCGCCTGGGGGCGGGTCGGTCTGTCGTTCGAACACGACAACGGGTTGAGCAACCACATCGGCTACGGGCACAGCCTGGAGGAACGCGACGACGGCGCGTACGCGTCGTTCCGGCTGTATGAGACTGACGCACCGAAGGTCCGCGAGATGCTGGAGCACTCCCACAAGGGAATGTCGCTGGAGTTCAACCCCCGCTCCAAGGACCGCTCCGGCTCCGACGGGGTGATCGTGCGGGACAACGTGCGCGTACGCAGGGTGGGCATCACCGACGACCCCGCCTACACCGGCGCGAAGGTGCTCGCCGTGCGGGAACGCGACGACTTCGACGACGAGGACGAGGTGGTGGCGACCCCCAACCTCGACGCGCTGCGGGCCCACCTGTCGCTACTGCGGGCCCGGCGGGCGCTGTGAGGGCCGGCACGCTGGATGTCCTCATCCAGACCGGTGCGCTGTGGACCCGCGACGTGCAGGTCCTCACCCCCGACACCCCCATCGAGGCCCAGGCCGTCACCGCCGGCCAGCGGGTGTTCGTGGACGGGGTACCGCTGCACGTGTACTCGGCGGTCACCACCGGGGGTCTGACCACACTGACGTTCGGGCAGGGCCTGTACGCCGACCTGTCGATGAAGATGACCGCCACCGCCCGGGTGCAACCCGCGGTCCCGGCGCCGATCCTGGAGGCCGACGCCGCGTTCCACCAGGACATCGACGCGGCCGCCGGCGCGGTCATCATCGACACCATCATCTCGCCGGACACCTACACCGTCACGCTGACCATCGATGCGGCCACCTCGGCCGGCTACGGCCCCTACGAGGGCGCCCACTCCTGGGACTGCTACCTGCGCACCGCCGCGTGGGACTGGCAACGGGTCCTGGAGGGCACCCTGTCCGTGGTCAGGGGGGACGCGCGGTGAGCGCCGCCGACGAACGCCTCAAGGTCCTCATCGAGGACGTCGTGTATGTGGGTGTGCGCGACGAGTCCACGATCCTGGTCGCCCTGCCCGCCGGTGCCATGGGCCCGGCCGGACCGTCCGGCGAGGATCCACGGGTGCCGCCGTTCGGGCCCGCCGACGCCGGCCGGGTCCTCACCGTCGCCGCCGATGGCCTGTCCCTGCAGTGGCTCGACCCCGTCATCGCAGGTCACGGCCCCGTCTTCCCCTAGTAGCATCGTCAGACGTAAGAGAAGACGCGGTCCGAACACCGCGAGGCGGTCACCACCCGTTCTGAGGGCCACCACCGCCCGCCACCTCCGTAGGCGTCGCACGACAGACGCACGGAGAGGCACGACCGCCATGAACGTCATGCTCGCCAAACTCCACGAGGAGCTGAAGGGCAAGGAGAAGTTCCTCCAGGAGCTCGAGACCACCGCCGTCGAGGAGAAGCGGGACCTGTCCCCGCAGGAGATGGAGCTGGCCACCCGCACCAAGGACCGCATCGACGCCATCGAGGGCCAGGTCAAGGTGCTGATGCGTGAGTCCAGCCTCGACGACGAGGCCCAGCAACGTCTCGCCCAGCTGGCCGGCGCGACCGTCGGCGGCCCCGACAACACCCCGGTCCAGTACCGCAGCGCCGGGGAGTACCTGCACGACTACATCGGCACGATCATCGGCGAGGGCGAGCGGCGCAACAAGGCCACCGAACGGCTGCGCCGCTACCACCGCGCCGCCTCGCACATCGTCACCGACAACTTCACCGGCACGTTCCCGGAGACCATCACCGGCCCGCTCATCAACCTGATCAACACCAGCCGGCCGCTGGTCACCGCCGTCGGCGTCACACCGATCCCCGGCGGTCCCACGTTCCGCCGCCCGCGCCTGAACGACCCCAACGTCGCCACCGGTGTGGCCCCGCAGGTCGCGCAGAAGGACGAGCTGGTGTCCCAGCCGTTCACCCTTACCAGCGAGGACGTGTCGCTGACCACGCTGGGCGGCTACGTCAACGTCGCGCGGCAGGTCCTCGACTGGAACGTCGCGTCGATGGACACCATCGTCAACCAGCTCGCCGGCCGCTACTCCTACGCCACCGAGCGGGCTGCCGTCACCGAGATGGCACTGTCCACGTCCAAGGTGACCCTGGCCGACACGGCCACCTCCGACCTGGTCATCGCCGCGATCTACGAGGCGGCCGGCAAGGTCTTCACCGAGACCGGGGCGCTGCCCACGACCCTGGCCGCCGGCCCGCTGGGCTGGGCTCGGCTGGGCTCGCTCATGACCGCGAGTGGCGTGCCGCTGTTCCCGTTCCTCAACCCGGTCAACGCGCAGGGCAGCATGGGCGGGCCCACCTCGTTCACCGGCAACCCGGTCGGGCTCAACCTCGTCGTCACGCCCGGGATCGTGGACAAGACGTTCTGGGTCCTCAACCAGTTGGGCCTGGAGCTGTACGAGCAGGTCGTCGGGCAGCTGTCCGTCGTCGAACCGTCGGTGCTCGGCATCCAGGTCGCCTACGCCGGCTACTTCGGCGAGTACCGGCCGGCCCCCAACGGCGCCGTCCACGTCGCCCCGTAGCCATGGCGGTGCGGGCCGACCTCGACGCGCTGCGGGCGCTGATCGGGTCCACGACGACCACCGACGACCGGGTGCTGTCCTCATGTCTGGAGGCAGCCGGGGCGTGGGTGTACGACCGGGTCCTGGCCACCGACGTGCGCCACGCCGACGTCGCCCAGGCCGTGCTCCTGCTCGCCGCCCGGCTCTACAAACGACGCCAGTCCCCGGAGGGCGTCACCGGCTGGGACGACATGGGCGCGGTCCGGGTGGTGGCCCGCGACCCCGACATCGAACGGCTCATCGAACAGCACATCGACGCGTACAAGGTGTGGGGCATCGCATGATCCGGCAGGTGCGGGACAAGCTGGCCGCCGAACTGGCGTTAGCCGACCCGCCCTGGCCGGTCTACGCCTACAAACCCGACAACGTCAACGAGGTCCCGGCCATCGTCATCGACCGGCCGGCCATCGATATCAACGTGCAGCACCACACGTTCACCCTGGCGGTCGTGGTGATCGGCCGACGCAACGGCACCGAGGACGCCCAGGTCGAACTCGACGAGACGACGTCTTGGGTGGCCCGCACGGTGGCCGGTCCGGAGTTCGCGGTGATCCGCATCGAACCGGCCACCGCCACCGTCGCCGAGCTGACCTACCCCGCTTACCAGATCACCGTGACGTGCGGCGTCACGTACTGCTAGGAGACCCGCATGACCCAACCAGCTATCGACGTGAAGCCGCTGTTCGTCCGGTGGATCAAACTGACCATCACCGACTCGGCCGGCATCGAGCACACCTTCGAATGCGCCGTCACCCAGGCCGGCCTCACCTCGACCGGCGGCGAGGCGGTATCGCTGAACACCCTGTGCCCGGAAGGGCAGTTCTCCGAGGCCACCGAACGGGTCTGGCAACTCGCCATCACCGGCGTGCAGGACGTGGAGACCGCCGAGTCGCTACAGATGTTCCTGCTGGAGCACGACGGCGAGAGCGCCGAATTCGTGTTCTACCCGAAGACCGACAAGGGTGGTAACCCGATGGGCCGGGGATTCACCGGCGACGTGACGCTGGCCCCGCCCGACAACGTCGGCAACGCCGCGTCGGGCACCTACGCCACGTTCACCGCGACCCTTCCGTTGCAGGGCAAGTATCAGATGATCGATGAGGCTGGCAACCCGATCCCGGTCAAGGGTCGTGCCGCGCCCGGCGACATCTTCCCCACCGAACCGACGATCACCGCCTCCGATGCCCCCAACGCGGCGAAGCTGGGCCCGCTGGGCTACGTCGCCGACCCGCAGACCGCGTGGGCGACCGGCGAGAAGATGACCGTCAACGCGTTCGACTTCAACTGGTCGGGCACCGCCTGGGCCGCCGGTGCGCACGCGCTGGCCGCCGCGGGCGCGTCGTCGAAGTCGGCTAGCTAGACCGGGTGGGCCGGGTGCGGGGGGTCGGCCTTGCCCGCACCCGCCCACCCCACGGAGAGGGGGCAGCTGATGCGGTGGACGTTCACCGTCAGCATGGACAACGGGACTAGCTACGACATCGACGCCGACGCCCGAGACATCCGCGCGTGGGAGGCCGAGCACGACGCGTCGTGGTTCGCCACCCGACTGTCGTTCACGACCATCGCCCAGCTCGCCCACATCGCCGGCCGACGTACCGGGGTGCTCAACGGCGCGTACCCCGACTACCCGGCCTTCGACGCGGCCTGTGTGGACGCCCGGTTCCGCAAGGACGAGCCGCTGGTCGCGGACCCTACCCCGCCGGATCCTGGGGGCGGCTCATCTGCGCCCTCGCGGTCCGGCTTCGCTGCCTCCCGTCCCAGGTCGAACAGGAGGACCCGCACGTGATCGCCACCTTGATGGACCTGTTCGCCCCCGCCCCGGCGTCCGACGAGACGGTGCTGTGGCCCGAGGAGGCGATGGCGTGAGCGGCAACGTGCAGGTGCTTGGCCTCGACGACCTGCGTCAGCGGATGTTTCACTGGCCGGCCGAACTCGACCGGGCGGTGCGCGACCGGGTCACCGTCGAGGTCCAGCCGTTGGTCGGGGCGATGCGTAGCCTGGCCGGTGCGGTCGGCGGGTCCGCCCCCCTCGCCGCCCGGTCGGTGCGCGTGCAGTCCACCAGCGCCGGTATGGCTGTCGTCGCCACCGCCACCGCCGTGCTGTACGGCGCCGAGTTCGGATCCGATCGCAAACGCCGCCGCTCCTACGTCAACCGGTCCCGTAAGGGCACCGCCTATGTCGTGACCCGTCGCACCACCAAGCAGTTCAAGCCACACCTCGGCCGACGCGGTTACTGGTTCTGGCCCACCGTGCGCTCCGACCTGAAGGGCATCAACGCCCGCGTCGGTAAGGCCATCAACGAGGTGGTGTCCGGTGGCTAGGGGTGAGGACCTCGTCCTCAAAATCACCGCCGACACCGCCGACGTGGCCCGTGGTCTCGCCCCCATGACCAAGGCGTTGGGCACACTGGAGACCGAAGCTGAACAGGCGTCGGATGCACTGGCGCACCTCGACGGCACCGAGGTGGAGATCAGCGTTCAGGAGCAGGCGTTACGCCGGGCCCGCGACCGCATCGACGACCTGCGCAACACGATCGCCCGCGACGTCGTCCTCGGCGTGGACACCCGCGCCACCGAACAGGAACTGTCCCGGCTGCAAGCCACCGTCCGCCGGCTCACCAACCCCACCACCCCACACAGGGTCGAGGTCGAGGTCGAAGTCGAGGCCGACGAGGCGGCCATGGAAGGGGAGATATCGGGGTTGGAGGCGTTGCGGTCCGGTGCGGCCGAGACGAGCCTCGCGTTCGGTGAACTCGACGGCAGCATGCAAGGGTTCGCACAGCTCGGCCTGGCCGCCGTACCCATGATGGCCGACTTCAACGAGACCCTTGTGGCCGCCCGCATTCAGGCCGAGGCGGCTGGCCGGTCGGTAGGACGCATGGGCAGAGCCGTGCAGAGCCTCACCGGGTTCGTCGCCGGGCCGTGGGGCATCGCGCTGATGGCCGGCGTCGCCCTGCTGTCCGTATGGGCCGACAGCCAGGACGACGCCGCCGACGCCGCCGAGGACTTCACCGACCAGCTCAACTACCAGACCGGCGCGCTGGACGAGAACAATCGCCGCCTCATCGCCGCCGAGCTGCAGAAGAAGGGCCTGCTCGAAGACGCCACCAAGTTCGGCGTGTCCACCCGCGACCTCGTGTCCGCCCTGCTCGGCGAAACCGGCGCATGGGACAAAGTCAACGCCCAGATCAAGACGTTCCGCGAGCAGACCGGCGGCGGCCGCGAGTTCGCCGAGTTCACCGACCGCATCGACCTCATGGGCCAGGGCATCGACGCCACCGGCCGGAGCGCCGCCGAGCTGGAACGCGCGGTCGGCGACATGGGCGAGGCCGCCGCCGACGCCGGGACCGAACTGGACAACCTCGTCAGGTCGCTGGACATCCTCAACGGACGGTTCGTTACCACCGAGCAGGCCCAGTCCGACTATGAGGAGGGCGTCGATGACCTCGCCGCCAGGCTGGCCGATCTGAAGGAGGCTGGCGACAAGAGCGCGTACACCCTGGACAAGGGCACCGAGGCCGGACGCGAGAACTCCGAGATGGTCCGCGAACAGGCCGACAACATCGCCAACCTCGCTGAGGCCCGACTGGCCGACGCGGAGGCGTCCGGCGGCTCGACCGACCAGATCGTCGCCGACTACGCCGCACAGCGCGAGAGCCTCATCGTCACCGCCGACAAGTTGGGCATGACCCGCGGCGAGGCGGAAAAGTACGTCGATCAGCTCCTCGCCACCCCTAAGGAACTCCAGTCCGAGGTCTCGTTGACCGGCACCGATGAGGCCCGCGACGAACTCACCGCGTTGACCCGCAAACGCACCGTGGAGATCGAAGCCCAGGTCAGCATCAACATCGACGCTGCCGTCGCCCAGCTGCGCCGCGGCATCGGCAACGCCACCCTGCGCTACGAGGCCGGGGTGCCCGGCAACTACGCCTACACACCACCCGCCGCCCCGGCGCCCACCGTGTTCCTGCAACCCCGGCTGTTCCTCGACTCCCGGCCGCTACGCGGGGCGCTGCGCGGCGACATCAACGACCAGGTCTCCGCGACCGTCGCCGCCACCCAACGTCGCGGAAGGCTGGGCTGATGGCCGTCGCCGTCGCCGTCACCGCGGCCACCAGCGCCGCCGGGCCCAACGTCGTCACCGTCACCGGACTCACGCCCGGCCAGATCGTCACGTTCGTACGCAGCACCCCGACCGGCAGCGAACGCATCGCCGGCCAGTTCACCGCCGACGCTGGTGGCATCGTCGCCCAACCCGACTACCTGTACCCGTTCGACGAACCGACCGTCTACCACGTCTACGACGCCGCCGGTATCACGCTGCTCGCCTCGTCCGCCCCGGTGCCCGCCGTACCGTCCGGTGGCACCCCGTGGATCCGCGACGTCATCTTCCCGTCGCTGCGCTACGCCCCGGTCACCATCGTGGACGTCACCGGCCGCAACCGGGCCGGCCGGATCAACCCCTACCACGTCGTCGCGCAGACCTACGCCATCACCACCGGCGACGTCCGCTCCGGCTCCACCGGCCAGCTCATCCTCGCCTGCCGCAGCCACGCCGAGCGCGACACCGTGCTGTACGCCATGTCCACCGGCAACCCCTGCTCGCTACGGATCCCCGCCCCCTGCCAGGTCGTCATCGATGAGATGACCTTCGCCCCGCTCGACATCGACGAGGCCCGGCTCGGCACAGCCGGCGCGTGTGTCCTCACCGTCGATTTCATCGAAGTCGACCCGTCCGAGGTGGCCACGTTCACTCCGATCAGTTACGCCGTGCAGACCCAGAACGCCGCCGCCGCCGGCATGAAGTACGGGTCGCTGCTGCCCGCCCCGTCCGGCCTGTCGCTGGCGTTCCTCGGCAAGACGTACCGCGACATGTACCTGTCGCCGACCGGGATCGCGCCATGAGAACCCCGCTCAACCCGCCACCCGGGCGCGGTGACCGGATCACCTCGGCCGCCGTCGCGCTCACCATTGACGTGTTCCGCGCCCAACCCGGTACCCCCGGCCCCGACGGCACCACCCCAGTCGGCCAGCTGCCCGTCATCACCGCCACCCTCACCGACGACGCCGCCAAGGCCGTGCAACGCACCTTCACCTCCGCCCTCGCCCGCCCCGCCCCCACCTGGCTCGGCACCGGCATGTGGCTACGCCCCACCATCGGCGTCCAGCAGATCCAACCCGTGATCTACCGCCTGCCCACCGTCATCGTCGTGGCCATCGACACCGCGCCGTCCGCGTCCGGCTATGGCACCGTCACCGCCGCCGACCCCGCCGAGGTCCTCAACGGCCGCCCCTACGAGACCGACACCGCTCTGTCCGGCACCCTGCGCAGCCTCGTCTCCGACGCGTGCACCATCGCCCTGGCCCGGCCCACCGACGTGTCCGCCGTACCCGCCATCGCCGTGCCCGCCGAGATGGTCGCCGAGTTCGGCACCGGCCGGTGGGACACCTGCATCAAGGTCGCCGACGCCCTCGGTGTCGTGCTGCGATTCACCGACGCAGGCGACGTGATCGGGCGGCTGCGCTCCGGACCGTTCCCGCCACCGATCGCCGTGGTCGAACTCGTCGAGGGTGCCGGCCGCTCCTACGCCGCCCGCACCCCCACCGCCGCGAAGGTCCTCGTCGAACGCGGCGATGACATCGGCCTGGTCGGCACCGCCACCGCCGCACAGGTCACCGGCACCGCACCACCGGGCTGGTACCTGCCCTACGTCGTCACCGATCACGTCCAGTCCGCCGTCGGCACCACCCAGGCCCAGGCCGACACGCTCGCCCTGGACCTACTGCGCGCCCGCCTTGCCGACATCGACACGTTCTCCTCCGCGCCAGTGCTGCCCGCCCCGTGGCTGGAGGCCGGCGCCGACGTCGTCACCTACCGCGGCGCGTCCTACGGGGTACGGGCCATGACGCTGGACCTGCCGTCGCTGGCCACCACGTTGACCCTGCGGAGGATCCCGTGACCACCCCACTCGCGCCGATCGGCCGACCACAGGACGCCTACCCATACGACCGCAACGCCCGCGCCGCCATCCGGCGCATCGGCATCATCACCGCCGTATCCGGCGACGGCAAACGGCTCACTGTCACGGTTGCGGGCGGCGGCTCGATCCCCAACGTCATGCTCACCACCAACGTCACCGCCACCATCGGCGCCCGGGTCGCCATCGTCTACGACCGCGACACGGCACTGGCCATCGGACTCATGAAGTAGGGGGAGCACGCCATGGGAACGACACCGAACTACATGTGGCCCTACCCGGAGCCCGGCGCCGATGTGGACGTTGCCCGCGACATCAAGGCGCTGGCCCTCGCTATCGATCCGACCGTCAAGACTGTGGCCACCCCGCCGTGGGCCATGTTCCGCAACACCGCCGGCGCGGCGTTGGCAACCGGAGTACTGGGCTACGCATCGTGGGCATTGATAGCCCAGTCCGGTGCGCCGTTTCAGGTGCGCACGGCCAGCACGAACTATCTGGACTGTCTCGTCGCAGGCACGTATCAGTATTTCGGCACTATGGGCTGGACGTTCGCGGCGAGTCGCACGACCGGAACCGTGTCCTCCTACGTCCATTCGCCAGACGGCACAATTCTCGTGGCGCACGATCTTCCCCAGGGCGGGGCGATAAACGGGGGAAATGTGTTGCACGGCATCAAAACGTTCGCGGTCGGAAACGAGTTCGTGATCAAAATGCAGAACAACAGCGGCGGCAACGCCACACCGTCGGTCAACAGCTACGCCGCGTACATCTGCCTCATACGTATCGGCCCATAGAGGGGGAGCCATCATGCCCAAGCTCGACAACCCGGCCCGCACCGCACCGCGGCCACCCGACCCGGATCCGCTACCACCACCGGGCCGCCACGACGGCGACGAGACCAAGCGCACACCCCGCGGCTCCGAAGCACCACGCGCCGACAACACCCCACTGACCTACTCACCCGACCCGACCCACCTCGCCGCCGGAGCCGGCACCGCCGCCGCCCAGGCCGCCCAACCCCGCATGGTCGCCGACACCGTCAACGGCGGCTGGGACCCCCTCGCCACCGGAGCCACCGCCGGCATCCCGGGCGCCTACACACCGGCCGGCGCACGCAAGCCCGCGAACCGGGCCGGCCTGACCGGCATCATCGCCTCACCGCAGACGACATGGACCGTCGGGCAGTACGTCACCACCGCCGACGCGGCCGAATCGCACTGGTCCTCGGTGACGCACTGGACGCCCGGACGGGCACCGGTCTAGGAGACGAAGGAGCGGCGACGCACCCAACCACCCCCCGGTAGAAGGTCCCCTCGCGCCGCCGCTAACTACCCCTCGCGCAACTCCGTCCCGGACAGGCGAGCCCCGGACTTCCGTATGCGGGTCAACCTTATCCGGCGATCCCCTCTCGTGAGGGTTCCGGCTCGACGTAGGACTCGGCTCGATCGGTGGTCAGTCCCGCGCTATCAAAGCCGACGCCAATCGACCGGGCCGGCAGCGTTGTCTGCCGGTAGAGCCGCATCGCGGTCTCGGCGACCTCGGCCAGCGGAGCGTCTGCGTCACACTCCACGGAGTGCGCCGCCACGGTGACGATGACCTTTGTCATTATCCGGCGATCCCCTCTCGCGGCCCGGTTCTACCACCGTCTCGGCTCGCTCGCGCGCCAATCGAGCTCGGATCCCGTCCAGCACTCGTGCGCACACAGCGGCCTGCGCATCGGTCAGCACTCGCACAACCCGAGTCGAGCCATCAGGCATCGTCACAGTTTCCGTCTGTCCCTGCATCCTTACCTAACGACGCCGATCGGGCCGTTGGTACCGTCGCGCCGTTGGTATGCGGCTGCGATCGATCAGTTCGAGGACCTCGTGCTCTTTGACGCGCAGGCACCGTGGGCGTATTTGGTAGCCGGCCAGCTCGCCGGCAGAGACCATGCGACGCACGGTGCGGGTGGATGTGCCCAGCATCGAGGCCGCGTCGTGCAGGTCGATCAGGCGTGGGCGTTCGGGCGGTGGGACGTGATGGCGTTTTGTCATGACGGACTCAATCACGCTGCGTCTGTAGTGGTCGAGTCCGGAATGACTACGGATCTTGGACAAAAATCGCTACGGCGTAGTGATTCGCGCGGCCCCATCAGGCCATATCGACCGTAGCAATCGCGCGATGGATTGCTACTGAAAATTGCTACGGCGTAGCAATCGGTTCCGTCGCAGGCTCGCCAAAGCGAGCAAAACGGTCACAACGCTCGCGTTCCCAATGGGACCGATATACTTCGTGACCTGCTGTTGTGACGTGTTAAGGTCTCTGAACGGTCATGGTTGATTGTGTATGCGAACTAGGCACATGAGACGCGTTTGCGCTGCATGATGACGGTGACCGGTCAAGGTCCGTAGTCACCGGTAGCAAACGTGGAACATGGAAGGACGGTCGCAATGGCCGACGACAAGGGCGTGTACCAGCGCAAGGACACTGGCAAGTGGGTAGGCCGGCTGCCCCCGAGCGTGCACAAGCAACTGGGCGGTAGGGGCAGCGAGCAGTTCGATACCAAGCCCGAGGCCGTGGAATGGCGCAGGGTTCAGATGGCCAGGGCCACCCTGGGGCAGGGCCGGCAGACCACAGGCATCCTCCAGGATTACGTAGCCGTCTTCCATGAGGCGCACCCCAGCAGCCCCACCACCTACGACGGACGCGCCTACATCATCAACAGGTTCATCAAGGACAAGCCGTTCGGGCTCATGGACATCAGCAACATCCTGCCGATGCACCTCGATCAGCTGCTCTACTCGACACCCGAGAACAACACCCGGACCAAAGTTGCCGATCTGCTCACCGTGTTTTTCCGGTGGGCCTACGACAACGAGATGGTGCGCTCCAACCCCTACCCGAAATGCCAGGGCGACGCGATGCGGCGCAAAGTCCAACGGCTCACCGCCGAGAACCGCAAAGAAAGCGTTGATGAGACCTGGAGCTTCGACGAGCTGTGCCTGTTCATCAGCAGCGAACGCAACCCGCTCATCCGTGACTTCTGGATCGCCTGTGCATGCCTGGCCGTGCGTCGCGGTGAGGGCATCGGACTGACCTGGCCCAACATCCACTTCAACCGGACCTACGCAAAGCTGGTGGACAACGTCTCCGAGACCAACGTCAGGGTCGTCAACACCGGCAGTCCCAAAAGCGGGATCAGTCGCAAGGCTTACTTCGGCCCGTATCTCGCCCAGGTGCTGGCGGACCGTAGGGCCGACCAGGACGCCTATCAGGCCGCGTGCGGGGTCTGGCGCGGCGACTGGGTGTTCGACCGGCGCCGCACCCGGGCGCCGGAGCCTTTCACTCCTGGCGCACACCTCAAGCCCAACACGATGACCCGGCACTTCAACCGAACCAGCCAGAAGCTCGGGCTGCCGTTTCTGTCCGGCCCGCACGGGTTGCGGCGCACCTTCGCCACACTGGCCCGCAAGAAAGGGTTCGGGGAGAGCGTCATCGCGGTCGGACTCGGTCACGCGCTGTCGCTCACCATGAAGTACGCCAAGCCTGATGAGGTGGAGCTGCGGGAACTCGCGATGTGGATGGATGCACAGCTGGAGGCGGGGCTGAGCTGAGACCGTTTCAAATCGAAGACGCGCCCCGATCGCTTGGTATTAACTGTGACCGTTCAGGTGCCGAGCGACGGGGGTGCTCATCTCATGTTGACTGCGAAGGAAGTCGCTGAATTGTTGCGGGTATCGAGGATGAGCGTGAACCGTCTCGTCGCTACGGGGGCGCTCACCGCCGTGCGGGTGGGCCACCAGTACCGATTCGAACAGGTCGAGATCGACCGGTACCTGGGCGACAACCGCACCACCCGCCGCGCCTCCTGACCCGTTCCATCACGCCCCCACGGCCCGCCCTACACGGCGCCGTGGGGGCACTTCCATGCCCGCCCCCGTACCCGCACGGGTCCACCTGTCGTTGACCCCGGTGGGCCACCAGTGCCGGCCGGCCATGAGTCTTTGCCGATGCCCCGACGGGTGCACCACCGTCGATAGCTGGCGGCCGATTCCACTGTGACCGGTCGCCGGGCCGTTGCCGCATCCGCGTGTCCCGGCGTTCGCGTGTACTGCTCACGTTTCCCGGAGATCACCCCACCGGCCACAGGTACCCCAGCAACCCCACCAGCCACTCTGGTGTTGTTTGACCGATTTGCGAGTCCGACGTAGATCTGTCCCCGTTCAGCCCGCACCACCAGGCAGATCGGGGGACACCCGCCATGGGCACATCCATTCCACTCGACGACTACGCACAGCAGGCGTACGCCGCCTACACCACCGCCATCAACGACATCCGCGACGCCGAGACCCGCCGCGACAAAGCCCGCGACACCCTCGTCGCGTTCCTCGACCTGGCCGAGGCCGAGGGCGCCGACCTCGACGGCATCCCGGTGCTCGCGTTGGCCCGGTTCGACCAGCCACGTTTCGACGTCACCGCGTTCAAGGACGCCGAACCGTTCACCTACCGCAAGTACGTCACCGTCCGGCCGGTCACCCAGCTGCGTCAGGTGCGGGGTGAGCGATGAACAGCCACCCGTACACCAACGCCGTGCCCTGTCTGGCCTGCAGCCGGCCCGTACGCCGCTCGCACATCGTCACCGAGGTCACGGTGTACCTCGACGCGATCCCGCACGCCCACGGCTCGTACTACTACGACGACGAGGGCTTCGGGCTGATCCTCGAGGACGCCGACGGATACGTGCGTGGTCCTAAGTTCCGCCGGCACCGCTGCGCCCCGGTCCGCCAACCCGCCGTGCAGGTCGCGACGTGACCACGCTGCACGACCCGGCCCCCGCACAGACGCGACCCGAACCCGACGTCGAGGCGTACGCCCTGGAGGCCGTGCTCCGGTCGCTGGTTCACATCGGCGCGCACACCTCCCCCCGCAGCCAACAGAAGACGGTCGGCGCGTCCGAGGTGGGGCACCCGTGCCCACGCCGGCTGGCCTACCAGCTCGTCCACACCACACCGGTCAACCTCGGCGACCCGCTGCGGGCCCTGGTCGGCACCGGCACGCATCTGGCGCTGGCCGAACTGATGCACCGCATGGACGCCGGCACCGGCCGGTGGCTGGTCGAGACCCCGGTGGCCTACCGCGGTGTGCCCGGCACCGTGGATCTGTACGACCGGATGACCGGCACCGTCATCGACTGGAAGACCACCTTGCGCACCAAGGTGGCCCGGCTACGGGTGGACGGCCCGCCCGCCCAGTACGTCACCCAACTGCAGATCTACGCCGCCGCGCTGGAGGCGGTCGGGGAGACCCCACGGTGGACGGCGCTGGCCTACCTGCCGATCGACAGCGGCCTGAACGACCTGTGGGTGTGGCGCACCGGCTACCACCGCGACATCGCCGACGCGGCCGTGGACCGACTACAGCACCTCGCACGCGCCGAACTGGAGACCACCGCGGGCCACATCGACCCGGCCACCGTCGAGGCCGTCCCCAACTACCTGTGCGCCTGGTGCCCGTACCACCAGCCAGGCGCCGTCGATCTGTCCATCGCCTGCCCCGGCAACACCGAAAGGACACCGCTGTGACCTATCCGCTCTCCGAACCGGACCCGCCGGCCCAGTTCAAACCAGCCGACAGCCCCGGCGAGGTCATCCTCGTCATCCACGGCGGGCACCACCCGTCCATCGCCACCGAGAGCTACGGCATCAAACCCGGCTCCCGCGGCACCGTCGTGATGCTCACCGGACGGCAGGCCGGCATGGTTATCGACGACGTGGTGCTGTTCGGCCGCCAGTCCTCCCAGTTCAAGGACAAGGCCGGTGGCGACGTGGTCCTGTGCCGCATCGTCAAGGACGGA
>Ga0193703_1000013_pt1 | contig 18964 bp, 24 predicted proteins | sample U3a2metaG_FD_143062 | JGI IMG/M metagenome (GOLD analysis project Ga0193703, IMG submission 143062) | Soil microbial communities from a riparian zone of the East river system, Colorado, United States - U3a2 | ecosystem: Environmental > Terrestrial > Soil > Riparian zone | place: USA: East River...
ATGAAAATATATGGATGTTGGTAAGTAAAGCGAATCGTATCGCTGTTTGGGTTCAACTTTCTTCTGGTTCATCGGGAACTATGACTAGCCTAACGGGAAACAGCGGTGGTTTGGTATTGCCACTAGGAGGGAATATAAATGTTGTTGGAGATGGTACCACAATCGACATTGTAGGCAATCCAGTAACGCATACTTTGACGGCATCCCTTATTGGGGGTAGTGCTACTATTAGTATAACTGGTGACACCGGCGGTCCGCTAGTAAGCAACTCATTCACCTTTACGGGTGGCACTACGGGACTTTCTTTTGGTGGAGCAGGGACTACTCAGACATTAACATTTGCAGGCATCACTGCTAATGGAGGTACTGTATCACTCGCTACTGATGCAACAGCATCTGTAGTAAATCTAGGTACTGGTGCTGGGGCAAAGACAGTTACTATTGGTAGTACCAATACTACATCGACAACTAATCTTCAATCAGGAAGCGGTGGAATAAAAATACCAGCATTTGCTGAAGGCGCTTTAGTTACATCCAGTACTGGCATTATATCGACAGTAACGGGAGCAGCGGGTGACGTTTTAACGGCGAATGCTCCTGGAGTAGCCCCGAGTTTCCAACCTAGTTCGGCTGGTAGCATATCCATAACAGGAGATACTGGTGGTGCACTTATCGGATCAGCATTTACATTTACCGGTGGAACTACTGGATTATCATTTGATGGACTGGGAACTACAGAAACCCTCATTTTTGCAGGTATTAATGCTAATGGTGGCATAGTTAATCTGGGTACGGATGTTGCTTCCTATGCCATTAATATTGGTACGGTAGCTAGTAGTGGTAGAGCTATAACCATTGGGAATGACACTGGAACAACATCAATGTCATTGATTGTTGGAACTGCAGGGTTTGATCTTACGGGTGTTGGCTCCTCTAATTACACTATTGGATCAATTACTACAACAGGTATAATAACCATAGGCGGTAATGCCCAAAGTGGTACTATTGCTTTAGGATCATCCTCTGCAACTAATATTGTTGGTATAGGAATCGGAACTGGTGCTACTACCGTAAATATTGCTACGGGTGCTACTAATGCAAAAACGGTTAATATTGGTACAGGAGCTGCCGCCAATACAGTTACTATTGGTAGTACCAATACTACATCAACGACAAATCTTCAATCAGGAAGCGGAGGAATAAATATTCCAGCATTTGCTGAGGGAGCACTAGTAACGAGTAGCACAGGTTTAATTTCCACTGTTACCGGGACTGCTGGATTTGTATTAACTGCCAATGCAGCAGGTACGGCTCCTAGTTTTCAAGCTGCGAGTGGTGGAGGCCTTTTAACTACTACTGTTCTCTTAACGTCATCGCAAATTAAAAATCTGCACGCAACACCAATTCAATTATTAGCGGCCCCTGGTGCTGGTTTTTATATCTCTCCCCTACGGGTCGTTTCTACTTTCACTTACGGTGGAAGCAACCCATTTATTGCCGGCGCAGCTCAAACTATAGGAGCATACTTTGGTACAGCTCTAGCCATAGGCAATATGTTAGAGAATGGCCCGATTACCGGTACGGTAAGTTATCTTACTGACATAGGAGGCCTTTTAGGTGGCAATCTCAGCATTTTTGAAAATATTGCTTTAAATGCATATCAGCCTCAGGCAACAGAGATATCAGGAAATGCGGCCGATAATAATACTCTGAAAGTAAATGTATGGTATAACATCGTCGCAGTATAGAGAAAAGATGCTCCATAATTCACATTTGCAAGGATATAGTATGGAAATGAACGTTCTTTTAAAAAGAATGGCTATAGGTATAGCGCTCAGTGTTATTGCAAGTGCTACATTACTATATAAGATGAGGATAGATAAAAAAAATAGAGAATTGTTTCTCTGTTCTGATGAAATCAAGCAATAGATTCTTTCTCTTTTTACCACTCACTCTTCCTCCTCCTTTTTTTGGGCAATCCTCTTCCCAAGAAGAGGAGGATTTTCTAAAGAAAGAATGCTCATAGATATTCTCCATGAGCATTCAATTTGCAGTGTATAAACTATTAGCTCCATAAGTAGCTAATGAATCCTACAACATTATTATGGCACAATAATGTTGTTTGGTCAAGCGTTAAAATAAAAATAATTCTTTATCATTCGAATAGAATCACAATTTATCATTATAAACACCTAATATGCTGAGCCACGCGGGAGGCACTTCACCTTCTATAAAATAATGCTCTATTATTTCACCGGCCCGCACCCATTTCGGCTTATTTTCATCTCTGCTTGTTTGTATCCACACTTGGGTTCCGCCATCCTTCTCGGCTATCCATATGGTTGAATAAGGTTCGAGCGATGAAACATTTGTCGGGACCGTGTACTTGTGTATAGTCTTCATTACCATTCCTTTCTTGGAGAGTTCATCAGGGCTATCTTCTGCTTTCTTATATGCTGCATCTGAGCAGCATACTTTGCTTTGGGCATATCTGACAAATTTTGTATTTCGAGTCCTTTTTTAAGGCTTTCTGCCATGATTGGATAGTCTTGTAGCTCGTAATAGAGGTCGTCTAGTTGTTCTCGTGTTATCTTTTCGGTAAATACCCCTTGATCTATATGTGCCGGTTTTTCATCACCTGCCATGGAGCGGCGGGACTCGTTATTGTATTGGGTCTCAGAGGCATCCGCATCATCGTTATCTTCTGGATCGTTGTTGGCTACCACTCCTAACATGCACTGAGCTACTTGTCTCTTTAGATAAGCCAACGACTCACCAAAGCGTTGATTGTCTGATTTAGCTCCAGTGTATCCTGGAACTATGAGTCTGCTTTTGCAGATTATCTCTTGGCCGCTTGCATGCCCTAACGTAGAATAAAGGAAGGTGGTGCCATCCTCATCGCGTGGTTCTTGTATGAAGACCAATCCATTATTTGCTAGTGCTCTATTGGTGGATTTTTGTATAAGATCTAGATCAGCATAGACCTGCTTGTTGAAGGAGTTAATCCGATTAAAAGTTACATTACGATACTCAAGTTTCGCCTTCGCGAGCGCTTCATATAACTTGTCTCTTAATTCCATATAAATTACTCTTTCGCTTTTAGCTTATCTACGATCTGATTTACATACTTCGCTGGTATACTGCTTAGATGACCAACCCCATAGTGCTTACATATCTTTTCTTCTATCTCTACATCTCCCTTGATGTATGATCGTACCAACCATATCTGTTTATCAGTGATTAATGGTTCTGTATTTGTATCTTGCTGCGCATCGTCATCATGTTCTGAAGTAGCTATACCGCAAATAGATGCATAGACATATCTCTTTAAGTAGGTCATCGCTGATCCAAATTTCTGGATATCAGTTCTATCTTTTACGTAGATGCCCACCCTACTCTTAATGATCTCGCCTGAAGAATGCATAAGCAGAGTAACGAGATATTCTTTATCATCTTCTGAGTGGAGATATTGAGAAACTGAAATCCCCTCTCTAGCCAACGATTCGCGTGAGGCTAATACAAGGTCCTCAAACGTAGAGAAGCTGCTCTTGTAGTGAGGATTATAGCCTCCCTTCTGAGCGCTCGTGTAAGTTGCTTGAGCTCGAGCGAGTGCTGCATAGATATTATTAGATTGTTCCATGATCTCCTCATTGTGTTTTGCTGTATTAATTGGTACATTATATAATATACTATATTTCTATGAAAGTATAAAGGAAAATCTATGGAAAGTGAACTATCAAATATCGATATTATGGTGAATCAGGAATTGGTTCGTAAAGAATTAAGGCAAATTATGGATGAAAGAAGTCTCAGTATCATCGGATTGACGCATTATATGAGGCTGTCACAAACGACGTTATATAACTTTTTAAGCGGCAAAAGTATCTCGCATAAAGCGCTTATGAAGCTTATGAACGATATAGATAAATTAAAAGAAGTTATTTTCTAGTTGTTTTGTAGGCAGAGATGCATTATACTCATGCCTGTTTAATTGTTGAAAACAAAAAACCCCAGGTTCTAAGCTTGGGGCCTTATTGTTTTATATTTTTCCAGTCTCCCTGACCAGGATCCCAAAAGACATGAATTACTCACTTCCGGCAAGCACTCGTTCACTCACAAAACTATGTCAAAATCAGTCGAACCTCAAAAAGCTCCGGAGAGAAATACCACTGAGTAAAACCAGGAGGCATAATGTCTAGAATCCCGGACAAACCAAACACTTCTCTTAAGTCTCTTAAGCGATCTCGTAATTCGAATCGTTCTATGTCAAATTCGTTTCATTCATATAGCAATAATAATGAAGATTTACTCGATTGTCAAGTATCTGATAAATCTTTAGATCATGGCAGTGAGTTTCTTCGCAAAAATCTCACTCCATCTCAATTTAGAGTATTCAAAGCTCTCATGGAGCTTCATCTTAAATATGGTGGTAATCTCCATCCTTCCTTAAATCGTCTTGCTGACATGGCAAACTGTGCTCGCTCTACGGTGCAACTTGCCATAGCTAGATTCAAAGAGTTAGGAATTATTGAAACTGAATTCCGAACCTATCCTCAAACACTGATCTACCGCATTAACGAATTTTACACTAACAACAGAGACAAGATTGCCTCATTAGTGAAGAATGTAGCAATGATGTCGCTGCTCCTTTTGTCGTCTGCGGCAGGAGCTTTTAGCGATCGGTACATACTAAAAGATAAGGATGTATATTTTAGATTAATTAGCAAAAACAGGAGGGGTAATGTGGCACTCGACCTAACGAAAGAGAACTACGAAGAGATGCGAAAGCATCCCGATTATGTTTTTGATCGAACAATGGCAATTTTCAAGAAAAAAATGACCGAAGGTATACCAATAGCCAATCATACCGGTTACTTTATGGGTATTTTTAGGCAGGAGGCATCCAAAGGCCATGCACAACCATCGACAAAACGTCGACAGTTCAAAGCTAAAGCTCCTGAAACGGGAAAGACGAAGTCATATGTTCGTCCGAAGGCTGAGTGTAAGTCAGTACCAAAACGGGTTATAGAAAGCGATTTTGACATGTCTACGAAGATGGAAATGGCATTGCATACAAAGCCGAATCCATTCTTAAAAGTATCGGCAGATAAGTATCTAGAAAAATTAACAAACGAAGAAAGAGATGCGATCATGATGGTAGTGCATAAAGACTGTACATGCAGATCAACCCGTGAAATTTTGTCACAAGATCAGTAATCTACGGATAATTTATGAAGCAAATAATATTATGTCAAAAAGGAACGCTATGATTTTGTACGTGCCACTGTTCTGTCTCTTTTGTGTTTTTATGGTTTATAATGACTATGTTAATAGGCGGTATGATCCTACGGTAAGTATAGTTTTCATTACAGATAAAGAATTGTTAAGCATGAAACATGAGGAGCATCATGGAGAGAAAAAGCAACTTGCAAAAAAGAATAGTAAAGATAAAAAAGCAGTCAGCCAGCGCGGCAATGAATCAAAAAACTTCTAATTCTATCATAGCTGTCAATAAAGCACCTAAAATGAAGGTTCCTCTCAAATCTTATCACGAAGAATACTACGTCGATCTATTTTCAGGTGCCAAAAAACCAGTTACTGATGAATATATAAGTAAATGCGCTACCGAATGGTTACAGATGGTGCGTGAAGAAGAAGTATTACTTATGAATGAGTATCACGTACGCAAGGGAATACATCCTGCGACATGGGATCAGTGGGTAAATCGGTCCAAGGAGCTACGAGACGCACGTGACCTTGTTCGATGTATGATCGCAATAAGAAGAGAGCGTGGCGGCCTAAAAAATCAGTATAGCGCTCAATGGGGATTGAAACAGCATCACGTTTATGATCCTGAATGGAAAGAGAGTGAGGTATGGCGTGCTAGTTTGGCTCCCAAGTCAGAAAGCAGTTCTCAGCCGATACAGGTCGTTTTAGAAAGATTTCCTGATTCGCCCCTCGTACCGGTAAAGAGACAAGTAGAGGAATGACAACTATGGATGAAAAGAAAAGCATAGTTGATGTTATCTCATGGCTGTTAAATGATGGTCCCGACCTAGGGCGCTATGAAGATTGGATATTAGATCCAAAGAATAAAGACGCTCTTGCTGAGCTCGATCTTCCCTTAAAAGAAGGATGCCATATCGTAATCGAAGTGGACGAGCTTGAGAAAGAATGAGTATGTGACGGAATGTCACATACTCCTAAATCTGTGTGACTTTGGATAATTATTTTTTGAATCTCGTTACACGCTGAATGCAGTTTTTTTTAGTTTGTTCGTAAAATAACTTTTTGCCAAAAAATACTCTTTATTTTTATAAAATTCCAGCTAGATTGAATTTTGGATGTGGATAAAAATAGAGAGCCTGCGGTAGGAATGATGCGGAGCAATATTAAACCATGCATATATATTTCAAGGAGCAACATGAAATATAATTTATTAAAAGTATTGGCTTTTGCTGCCTTTGTGAGTCCTGTATTTGCAGCGTTTCACAAAGATGCAAAGCTTTCAACTCACAGGGGTCAACTACCAATTACGGAAGTTCCCATGGGTGAATATGTCAAATCATTCTCTCCTCGTACCCAGGCAATGGGTAAGGCACAGATAATATCTAAATATTTCGATCATAATGTCAGTTCTGAAGTAATAATTGATCTTGGCACACGTAAGATCAAAGCTATGCCGTATCAGCAGATGTTTGATATCAATAAGCAAGAATGGGTAATGGCTAGAAACCTCACACCGCGAAACATATTAATGGATGAAGAGGGGTCTCCTGTTGATATCGTTGCAGTGAAATTGAAGCGTCGTACATCATTTAGTGCGCCTCGTGAAATAACTGTAGGGAGCAAAGAGCATACATTGTTTGTTGATGGAGTTCTATGTCACAACATGGATGACATTGCCGAATGGGCGGCCAAAGCTGCAATTAATGAAGGTGTTAAAAGAGGCGTGCTTGCTGCTGCATCATCTCCGTTTTTGTTGGCTGCAGGCGGAACGGGGCTTCTAATGGTACATGCAGGACGGCAAGTTAATAAGCCTGGTCCTCATGAATATATTCCCGAGTCATTTTCTGATGTTGATCATGGTCTTCCTCCAGCTTTGAGAGATGCTGGCATAGAAGTTATTTTGCCTGCGGCGGCTCCACAACCAGCTCCTCCAGCAGCAGCTCCTAAATACAAATTCGATCAGGCCCGAATGACTATGTTTAAACAAAGCGTCCTCAAGCCAGGAGTACGTATGGTAGAACCAGGCTCGTCTATTGGTAAGAGAGCGGCGATTCAAGTGCCAGATTACGCTCCTCAAGGGCAATTTCCAGGAACAGCTTATAAGCCACAATCTAGACGTCCTGATCAAACTGCCGATGAATGGTATGAGCAAGAGATGAGGAATTCGGGTAGTCGTATAGAGGATCCTGAATGGCAGAAAAAAGAATTAGAAAGAAAGCAAGATGAGCGCATGGCTGAAATAAATGCAGACCCTTTATTAAAAGCTCGTGCTACACATCCTAAAACTAAAGAACAGATAGCCCTAATCGAAGCTGCAGATAAAGCTGAAAGAGACAGAAGGGTTGCAATGCAGGTGCAAGAAATGCAAAGGTCGAATCCTGCATTATCTATTCCAAGATCTGCAAATGCTGATCAACCACTACCTCCAAGGGTGATGGAATCCGTTAATAAGTCGCTCATGCGTGCAAGCGCGCTTTCAGATAGAATGAGAGCTTTGCCTCCGCATATTGCTGTTAATGTTCTATCAAAAGCGCAATTTCAGGCCGGTGAAAATCGCCGAGCCCAAGAACTTCGAGATCATCTTGAGGCGATGCGTAAAGCAGAATCGCAACAACTTTTTGAGCGAGCGCGAAACAATGAAGGCATGGTTAAGCAACAAGATGCTCAAAGAAATCAACAACAAAACGAAGAGATCTTAAAGCAGCGACTTCTTGCTATGAGCAAGGCAAGAAAATAATCAAATATCCACGTAAATAAATATCCCAAGGTAATATTCATGAAGAACAGTCATATTGTTTTATTAAGTTTATTGTTTGTTAGTAGTTTTGTAATTCCGGCAGATCCTTCTGCTAATCCTCAAAGAATAATCAAGAAAAAGGGACATTTTGATAACTGCTTTGATTCTGGATGGGAGTTCAGTAAATGCGCTGGTAAAGGAACAGCAGTTGCAGCCGTGGGAGTAGGTGGTTTAGCTCTTGGTGGTGGGGTTTTAATTACCGCTTATGGTGCTGTATCGTCAGGTATAGCAGCTGGAAGTGCTGCATATGCAGCTGGTGCTGGTCTTGGTGGTATAGCAAGTGCTTCAGCTGCAGGAGCTGGTGTGGGTGGTTCCGCTGCTACTGCTGCTAGTATTAAAGCTACTCTTGAGGCAGCAAGGCAAGTTCAGAGTGCTTTTTCTAGCCCAGCTGCCGCTCCAAAACCCGTTCCTACACCTGCAAAACAAGTTGAAGCCCCGAAGCAACTTGAAGCTCCAAAGAAAGAAGACAACAATCCTCCAAAAAAGGATGAAGATGATCTTACGTGGAAGAAAGTACGTAATACGGCAGTTCTTGGTGGAGTTACTGCTGCTGTTGGGGTTCCTGCCTTTAGGATAATGGGTCATCTGTGTGATCGTGTGGAAGAAGCCCTTCCGAGCAACAAAAAGAAAAAAGCGCATGAAGAAGAGCTACGATGGGATCAAATAAAGCGTGAAGCGGAAGAGTCTGCGGTGCAAAGGCTAATGCATTGCCAAAACATGGAGCAAAACGCTAAGCTACAATATAAGATTGGTAATCTTGATGCAAAATTAGATGCGATGTTTATCTGTCGAGAAGACAGTGGAGGTCAATAAGGTAGCATTAAGTTTCTTTGAAAGATAACATCTGCTTCTTTATCTTGTATATTGGTACATCACAATGATGTATACCTTTAAGCAAGATGAGAAGCGGATATGATTACAAATGTAGAAACAAAGATACGATTGAATAAATTTGTTCCACGAGACTATCAACTCCCTATTCTTGATGCTATAGAAAATAAAGGGTATAAAAAAGTCCTTGCCATACTTCCTCGACGGGCTGGCAAGGACATCACTGCTTTCCAATTATGTATTCGCGCATGCCTTAAAAAAGTCTGCGTAATATTCTATATCTTTCCTACTTATGCATCGGGAAAGAAAATATTATGGGATTCCATCACTAATACGGGTGAAAGAATCCTGGATTATATTCCCGAGGAGTTGATAGATTCAAAGAACGGACAGGAAATGAAGATCCGCTTTAAAAACGGATCTCTTTTCCAGATTGTAGGCTCGGATAATTATGACTCTTTGATGGGAACGAATCCTCAAGGAGTCGTCTTTTCAGAATATGCATTACAAGATGAGCGCGCATATCAATATATTCGTCCCATATTAACGGCCAATCTCGGATGGGCTCTTTTCATTTCGACGCCACGGGGTAAAAACCATATGTGGCAGCTTTATCAAATAGCACTCCATTCACCTGAATGGTTCGTATATAAGCTGACTGTTGAAGACACCAATCACATTCCTCTTTCAGAAATTGAAAAAGAACGGCAAGAAGGGATCATGAGTGATGATCTTATTCAGCAAGAATACTATACCAGCTTTACTATGGGAGTTGAAGGATCTTATTATGCAAAATACCTGGACAGGATGCGGGTCAAGGGTCAAATTGGTATGGTTTCCTGGGAGCCGGGATTTAAAGTACATACTGCCTGGGACTTAGGGGTGCGTGATAGCACCTGTATCATCTTCTTTCAGGTGATCGGTCAAGCAATCCGCATCATCGATGTCTACGAAAAGAGTAAAGAAGGACTTGAGCATTATGCTAAAATTCTTCAACAAAAGCCATATACATATGGGAAGCATATAGCTCCCCATGATATTAAAGTCCGTGAATTTGGATCAGGCATGACTCGTATTGAAAAAGCTAAACAGTTAGGCATTAACTTTGTGGTCGCCCCAGATGTTTCGGTAGAAGATGGAATCGAATCAGTTCGCTCTGCTTTAAGCAAGATATGGATTGATGAGAAGAACTGTGAGCCTCTTTTGAAGGCGTTGGAGAACTACAGACAAGAGTTTGATGTCAAAAGGAAGGTTTACAAGAGCTGTCCTCTGCATGATTGGTCCTCACACATGAGCGATGCGATGAGATATCTCTGCATATCACTGCCGAAAACAAAAGACGGTACATCACCTGAGGAGTTAGATAGGCGATATCGTGAGGCAATGTATGGCAATCAATCTAATCTGCCTCCAGTGTTTCAGAATGAAGGATACTGATTGCAAAGGGGTTTTTATTCCACAGTATAGACGCTCAAAGCACACTCAAAAAAACCCATTTTATTTAATGACTAAAGATGTTAGTCTTGCAGGGGTGAATACTACAGATGAGTTTATCACCACAGAGGTTCAGTATGAAGTTGAATCTATTTGTGCAAGTTGTAGGAAATCTAACTGTGATCGGGAGTAGTTGATGGTTGTAAGTAAAAAAAAGAAGATGGCTTATAATGATCTTGAGGAACATGTAATTACATGGGCAGTTGATCAACTTTCTCATCTTCAGGATGTCATCGCTGAAATAGAAGATGATTTTAGCATCAATGAAGAAAAAAAAGATATGATAATGAGAAATTTCTCTCCACCTATAGACTCTTTGCTAGATCTTATAACGCCACTCAGGCATGACGAAGAATGCCTTGTTGAATGGGCATTTAATTTTGTTGATCAATATCATCCTAATCCTGATTTTAGTGATTAACTTTTATATAAACTATGCAAAGATCTTTTAAAATTTTATATTTCTTCTTGATATCATGATTAACTCGTTGCTAGACTATGATCTAATAATTATGGATAAGGCTTAAAAGGAGAACTAGATGATCTTTCCCCAACTTGGTCCTCAATATTATGATGAAAAGGATAAAGGGATATTATCTCGGATGGAAGCCTTTTATTCCGAAGCAATTACTATAAATCAATCGTTCTGGGGAGAAGCAGACACTGACTCCAGGTTTATGGCGGGAGACCAGACCCTCTGGAATGATATCTATGGTAATCTTCCTGCAAATCGTCGACGTCAGTTTAATTTTAATCGTATAGCTCGCGTAGTTAATATGATCGATGGTCATCAGCGTAATAATCGTAAGTCTACCGTTGTGATAGGCGTTGAAAATGCGGATGATGAAACTGCCGATCAATTTACAAAAGTTTTGATGTGGATAAATGGCCAGGAAAATGTACTAGAAACCATATCGGATTCATTTAGAGGATCACTTGTTACTGGAATGAATTTGCTACAAGTGTGGATGGACTATCGTTCTGATCCAGTTAGTGGTAATATAAAAGTTGACAATTGTTCCTACAACAGCTTTCTTATCGACCCCTACTTTAGGAAAGCTGATCTTTCAGACTGTAATGCGATATGGAAACGCTCTTATCTAACTAAACGCGAATGCATATCGCTATTACCTGATTCTGCCGAAATCATCTCTGGGCTTCAGCCGTTATATAATAAAGATGCTAAATTCCAATTCCTGCCAGAATCGTATAACTACGGGATGAAAAATCTCCTTACTTACGACGAGTATTACTATCGTGATTACCGCAATCAAAAATTATTGGTAGATTCTCAGACTGGTGAGACGCAGGAATGGCGTTCTCAAGATGAAGATAAATTAAAAGAATTCTTACGAGTGTATCCACAAGTTACCGTTATTGAATGCGAAGTGCCTACGGTTAAACTAGCAGTAGTTGTGCAAGGGAAGGTGATGTATGACGGACCTCAGCCTATGGGAATTGATCAGTATCCGTTTGTTCCCACATTTGCTTATTATTACCCTCAGATTCCTTATTTCCCATGGCGTATCCAAGGTGTTGTTCGAGGCCTTCGTGATAGCCAGTATTTGTACAATCGTAGAAAAGCTATCGAATTGGATATACTTGAATCACAAATAAACTCCGGATGGATATATAAAGAATCCGCGCTCGTTAACCCTAAAGATGTATTTCTTTCTGGTCAAGGGCGTGGACTTGCCTTAAAAGATGATGCGCAGATGACTGATATTCAGCAAATAATTGCGCCTCAAATACCGCCATCTATGATAGAGCTTTCAAAAATTCTCGGAGAAGAAATATCTCAAATATCTGGTGTAAATGAAGAGTTGTTAGGAAGCGCGACCGATGACAAAGCCGGTATCCTATCAATGCTCAGACAGGGGTCTGGACTTACAACCTTACAGATCCTTTTTGACAATCTTGATAGCACGCAAAAGATGCTTGGAAAACTCATGATTAATCTGATCCAGGCTAATTTCACACCCGGAAAAGTAAAAAAGATTCTAGAAGGTCAGGAGCCAACTGAACAATTTTATAATAAGGCGTTTGGAAAGTATGATGCAATGGTTGAAGAAGGTCTTAACACGACTACTCAAAAGCAAATGCAATTCGCACAACTGCTTAGTCTCCGTGAAGCAGGCGTGCCTATACCAGATGACGTCTTGCTTGAGTCATCAACCATGCAGAATAAAAAAGACCTTATCCAATCAATAGAGCAAGCTAAAAAACAGCAGATGGAAATGCAGCAGCAAAAAGCTCAGCTAGAACTTGAAATGCAACAAGCGCAAATTGAGCTTACTCGTGCCCGTGCTGTTTCTGATCAAGGACTTGGACTTGAACGTGCTTCACGCGTTGAGGAGAACCAGGCTCTTGCAGTGGAAAGAAGAGCGCAAGCTGCGCGTGATGAAGATGCGGGACTGCTTGATAAAGTAAAAGCGCTTAAAGAACTAGAAAATCTAGACTTGGCCCATTTAGAGAAATTAATATCCTTGGCAAATATGTTGCGTAGTGATATAAGTGAACGAGAAGAACAGAAAGACACGACAGAAAAAGCTGCAGCCGATCAGTTATTGCAAAATCCATCATTGAACATACAACAAGCAGCTCGGTCATAGAGATTTAATGATCTCAGGATGACTAGAATGGTTCTAGTTAGTCGATAGAGGTTATAGCCTTGCGACACGTTGAGTGGATCGCAGTTTCGAAGGAGAGCCCCATGGCAAAAAGACATTATTCAGGAATCACAAATCATGCTGATAAATTCAATGATGAAAAGAGTCATCAGCATACTGGTAGAATGGGAAATTCAGGATTCCATCACCAAGGTGCTGAATCGTATGACGGAATGGCGTCAAGAAGAACTCAAGAGATGCAAGATGCGGGTATGATCAGAGAAAATCCATATGCAATTGCTAATCTTCCCCAGGAAGTTATGATCAAGGCCTATCCAAAGACTGGTCCTTACTTGCCAGAAGGCTTAGATGACACTATTTCAGGTGTTGATAAGCAAATGGATTTTGATGATTCGCAACGTCGTGCACATTTTTTCCCAAAGAAGGTCTAAATAACATTTACCAGGTAAAAAATCTGATTTAGTACACTTTAAAGCTGGTAAATTTGTTAATAGAGAATCAAAGGAATACCATGGTAACTGTTAAAAAACCAGGGAGTAGTCAGGGCTTTAATAAGCCGACTCGTAATAGAGGTGAGTCTATTGGTACGCCTCAGGCACCAAAACAAGGCTATGACTACATGCCAGAAAATCAATATACCGACAGAGCGCAAGAACGTGCAACAAGACGATATGAGGTTCGCAACACCTATGAAACTTTCTACAACATAGAGCAAGATCGCGATCAACGAGCTTATGATAGGCTCACTGATATGCAAAATGAGTTCTATGCTGGAGTAGACCCTCGTAGACGGAATGAAATTGCTGATGGTGGAATGGTCCGAGAAGATCATCACGCTATGGCAAATCTTCCTCGCAAGGCTATTCACTGCGAGTATCCTCAAGCGCCGTTCTATACATCTAACTTTATTGATAACTCTTTAAGAGGGGTTACCAAAGAAAATGATGATGACGGCGATTCTATGGCTCGTTTTAAGAATCCGTACAAAAGTGCTAAGACACCAGACTAAGGATAGGTAATGGCAAACAAAGTAAATAAAAAGCTTGTGAGAATACTATGCCAGCTATGCCACGGTTAAAAGGTAAGTCTACAAAAATAGCTTTTGCTATTCTTGGGATTCCTTCTAACATGATAAAGGATAAGAAGAACAGGTACATTGAACAACGTCTTGTTTTTGATGAGATATCTCGAGTTAAATAGGCTTCATCTACTTAACGGGGGAAAGATTGAGAGTTGCTCCTCGCGTCTTTCCCCCGATCGAACAAAAGGGATTTCAAATGAAAAAAGTAATCAAAAAAGTAATTAAGAAAGTGGTTGTGACTAAAAAAGCTGTCAAGGCAATGAAGCCGGTTAAGCATAAGGTCGCTAAACACAAGCCGGTGAAAAAGACTAAAGCCAAATCTAAAGTAGAAAAAGTTATGCACGAATTCAAAGAGCATAAACTTCATAGTGGTTCTAAAAAGGGACCTGAAGTAACTAATCCTAAGCAGGCAATAGCTATTGCATTATCTGAAGCTCGTAAATCAGGTGCTAAAGTGCCAAAGAAAAAGGCACACAAAAAGAAGAAATAATCTTTCCCAGTACCCTTTGTAAATGGAGGTTGTCCCATGGCTAATTCAAATTGTATGGATTGCAGAGACGAGTTAAATCTTTGTAAGCTATGTGTAAAAAAAGCATGGATAAAATGGTTACATGCTGATTATATTTCTACCAATTCTTTCTGCGTGGATGATCTTAAAGGAAAGCAGTTTCAAGCTGAAGATGCAATAATGAACAACTTGTGTCTTGCGGTCGGTTTGAAAGCTAAAAAAGTAGAAGCTCAGTCGCTTAATACAAATTCATTGTGCGCTCAATCAGGAACCATCAATACTTTATGTGTTAATGATTTATCAGTGGTAAATCTGAATGCCAATCTGTTTGTTAAATATAAAGCGTTCGTTTATTTTTCAGGCAACACGAATTATAGCCTTGGTGATAATGTTAACTTCGATGTTATCCTTGATGACCCAAACAACAACGTTGCATTAGCTCCATTCTCATATAGGGCGCCTGTTGCTGGATATTATGCCGTTACCTTGCAAGTTGATCAGATAAATTTAGTCACAACTGATCCATTACTTGGTGTTCCAACAGCGCATCTTAAAATATATGTTAATAGTGTTCTTGTTCGTGACGCTACTGTTCCTTTCTTAACATTTAGTAATCAACAGAAATCTAACATTGGATCTCTCTTGGTATTGAGTGCTGGTGATTTAGTACAAGCGCAATATTCTGTAGATCAGTTGAGTAATACTGGGTTGGCTGCAGTTAATGGATCTGTAACAATCGAAGGCGGTCCTAACGCTACATTATTCGGTATACACTTCCTATCTGGTCTAGTTCCCGGTGGGCCAAGCGTCTCATGCACACCATGTCCTGCTGTACAAACACCATGTTCTCCTGTTATAGTAGATTGTGATAAAGATAGCAGCAGTTGTCCTCCAGCTTCTGATTCAAACTCAGCTCGCTCTATGAATCGCAACTACATGAACGATTGCAGTAGTTGTTAATGAGTATTATACAAAGCGTTCACTCCTACTAGAAAGGGAGTAACACATCCGACCCCATGTTTTACTACATGGGGTTTTTACTATATCCTCAAGAATCATTATCTATTTCTGAGGAGAATTATGTTACGAGAGACAGTAGGAAAGATATCGTCCGATCTTATAGTAAAGCCACTTGAAACGACATCTGCAATAGAGCAAATGCGAGAGCAGCTTTCTGATTACGACAAAAACATTATGGAGTGCTTGGATCGTTGCAAAAAAGATTTTCCTGGCGACTTTTATGTAGTTGTTATTACCAAGCGTGAACGCCTTATGCAAAACGTGATCAGAAACTATTTTTATGGCCGTCTTTCATGTCCCACGCCAGACTGGGATCAAACTGTTTATAAGTATAAGCGTGCAGGTGATGATCTGGTCTTTATGTGGGTTATCCCATCAAAACAAGCTTGTGAAGAGATCACGATGAATAAGCATCTCGTTCCCATTGAAGAGTACAGATTGCTTGAGTATGTCATGGCTTTCAATGATGGCACTTTGTTGAGACTCGCTAAAGATCTGAATGGTGAAAAAGAATTGAGTGTTGAGTTAGAAGGTTTTACATTTAAGGGGTGAACATGAGTTTCAATATACAATATGATAGAGACGGTAACGTTATTCAGCAATCAGAACCTGTTTATGAACAGCCAACTGCCGCAGAATTATTAGCTGCCGAACCCGAAATGGAACAAGAGGTTGTAGAACAACCATCGCAAGAGCAAACCATCCCTGAAAAACAATCATCGCCTGTTGTGCCCCAGGATTCGTGGAAGACTCTCAGAGAAAAAGCAGAGCGAGCAGAACGCAGGGCTGAAGAGCTAGAGCGCATGATAATGGAATCTCAGTCCAAACATTCAGAGCCTGAAGAAGATCTAAATGTTTCTGTTGAAGATGATTCCCTTGTTGAAGGTAAGCATCTGAGTAAGGTAAACAAGAAGATCCAACGATTAGAAAAACAAATAGAGCAATATGAACGACAATCAAAGACTAATTCTGCTGAATGGTTACTCAAAACAAAGTATCCTGATTTTGATTCAGTTGTTACCGAGGCCAATCTCCATAACTTGAGGAGTATGTATCCTGAAGTTGCACATACTGTTAATTCCTCTAATGATCTTTATAGTAAGGCTGTTGCTGCCTACACGATGATTAAAAAGCTTGGAATATCGCCACAAGAAGATATTTATAGGCAGGAAAAAGAGCTTGCTCAACGAAACGCTGCAAAACCAAAATCGCTTGCAAGCATTTCTCCTCAGCAAGGAGACAGTCCGTTATCTAAGGCAAATGCCTTTGCTAATGGCAGCTTTACTGAAGAAGATAAAGCGCGGTATTGGAAAGAAATGAATCAGTATCGTAAATAATAAAAAGTTACTATAATAGGCGCGTGGACTATTAACGCACAATATACCACATTTGACCCGAATAATTTTAATTTACATTTTTATTATTCGGGATCCTGCTTTCTTTTTAGTGGGGTCTTAGCCGTTTTTAACATTTTCGGTTAAGGCCCATCCAGTTCTAGCAATTATTCCAACTTGCTTCTCTTTTTCATTAATTATATGCTACTTATGAACGCAATTTGGAAGTCGTTCCTCCAATCTACATGTAATTTCGAACTCACAATCCGAAATTGTCTGGACGCAAATCGGACTTCGTCACCCGAAAGACGCAATTGAAGACCTCGTCAGTCTTAAGTATAAATATTTGGTTTATTACTTAAGGAGCTACTATGTCTATTACGACTACTAGCACATTGCCTGCACCAGTGCAGCAAAGCTTCTCGTATAAATTACTCTCTGTACCAGTTCCAAATATGATCCATAAGATCCCCGCAATGAAGAAGAACATGCCTCGTAATGGTGGTACAACTCTTCGTATGCGTAGATATAACCCGTTGAACACGGCTATGGTTCCATTAGGAAATTCTGGTATTACCCCACCTGCTCAAAATCTTACTGCGGTAGATATTGATGCAGTGATCTCGTTTTACGGTACTTATGTACAATTGAATGAGCAAGTAACTTTACAAAATCAAGACCCTGTGCTTAATGAGTGCGCGGCTCGTCTTGGTGTTTCACTCCGTTATGCAAACAGAAGATCAATTAACTAGAGACATGCTGGCTGCTACAGCAGGCTTTATTAATTGTGTTGGCGGAGTTAACGGTAAAGTGGTTGTTGCCGTTAAAAAATCTCTGGTGATTGACTTGGAACCCGAAGTGGAATGATCTAACCGGCAACAAGGGGCAAGCAGGATTAAACCGTGCAGCCTGACAGACTAAGCCCAGAGACACCCAAAAGGTGATGCGATAGTCGAGTCTCATGCGATAAGTATGAGAGGTAGCAGAAATGACTACCCGCTTAAATGTTAAATACCCTTAAGGTTGAGCAAATGAACTTTACGAACAATATTTTCTCTATCCTCGATAGCTCTAGCATAGTCACCACGGAATTCATCTGTGTGTCTTGCTCCGCCATTTGGAAGAGTTGTTTTGTAAAACTTCATAAGTTCTTCGCAAACTGGCTTCTTATATTTAAGGAAGGGATATATTTCACTAAGTATATTGGCAAGAGCGGCACTAGAAAGTCGCCATGTCAATTGATTTCTCTGAGTAATATCTTTAGTGTTCCTGTCTATAAAATGGATTTGACCTCCAAATCTTTGGAGCAACCATTTAAATACAGGCGCTTTAGTATTGTTGCATTGAAGTTGAATCTTATAAATGAAGTTGGGTTTATTTTTGGATCGATATCTTTGGATTCCCAAACAGCATTCGGCATCAATAAATCCTGCCAAGTAAGAAAAATCTTCTTGAGATGGATCAATTGTTTTTCTAAGAGATTCAAATTCAATCTTCATATTTTTAGAGACAAGGTTAGTGGAGTTTTTGAGTATATTCATTTTACTAATAAGCAAAATTCTTTCATCGATGGATTTAGAATTGGCAAAGTCTATAAAAACTTTAGCCTCCTCGATTTTTTCTATCAGATAAGGAATAATACTTTCAGTAAATGGGATTCCAATCTTTTTCTTTATGGAAAATTGATAGAGCGGTTTATGTTTTTTAGGTTGGTTCTTTTTGGCAGAACTAATAGTTCCTCCAAATGTTTTTTTGAACCATGCAAGAACATTTCTATTTGTGGATGTAATTATGAAATGATTCACAAATTTAGATTGCTGTTTTCTTATGTGAAAGCAACCATCTCCGTCTATGTAGCCAGCTGCATAAGCCAATTGTGTATTTATATCCATGCTAATAATATAGCATTGATAAGCATTTAAGTCAATAAGTAATAGTTTCGGACAACCCAACTGAAATCACTCGTTCAGATGTTGATGCTGTTGTACGAACATTGCTTAACAACAATGCGTACACCATCATGGATAACATCGAAGGTGA
>Ga0193703_1000014_pt1 | contig 18714 bp, 12 predicted proteins | sample U3a2metaG_FD_143062 | JGI IMG/M metagenome (GOLD analysis project Ga0193703, IMG submission 143062) | Soil microbial communities from a riparian zone of the East river system, Colorado, United States - U3a2 | ecosystem: Environmental > Terrestrial > Soil > Riparian zone | place: USA: East River...
AATTATTTTAAATAAAAAAAAAAAAAAAAAAAAAAAATCTAAATCCTTAATAATATATAATTTAAATTACACAGTATATGGTGAATATCCTAGTATTACAGAAGCATCTAAATCTTTAAATTGTAATGAGAAAACCATTAGAAGGGCTTTAAAAACTTAAAAGAAATTATTAAAAAGACGTTGAATAGTTAAGTACTTGTGTAAACAATAAATATGAAGTTTAATTTATATTATAGTCCCACTAGTTTAAATTTCTATGTAATCTTTAGAGAAAAATAGTTTATTGAATATGGATATAAGTTAAATATTTTTTTATAATTAATAAACCTGGACCCTCTGGCCGGACCCTTCAGGCGAAGGCTAGTTATCCATTTTAAGCACCAGTGCCGCCATTGTCCTTTTGCTGTTTCAAAGGCAACAGAGGGTAATACCACAACGGTGATGGAAAGTATAAAGTCCTGGAAATAAAGTGGAATGTCCAGACAGGGATATTGAAGAAATGAATATTACTATTTTTTTCTTTGGCAATGTTAGTGAAAACGATCAAAATTTTTAATTTTTTTATCCAAAAAATAAGATCGTCGGTTATCTAAATAATCGCTACAGACTGGGTCACTAATGGGTGGCTGCAATGCTGCTTAATGCACAGTCGAAACTTTTAGTCTGATTCCATAAGGCTAATAGAATATACGAATTCAAAGTTATTCTAGCTTATTATACTTTTTAATATGTAAGTTTGTATGTGTTACCTTTCGGTCAAATGAGCCTGCTATGTGTTGTGGGAAAACACTAATGTGGGCTTAACTATCAAACTCCGGGGAAACCCTAAAGCTTTTGGTACCAAACTACTATTGAAAATTAGTAAGTGGCTGAAGTAATTACTCAGAGAAGGTAATAACTCAAAAGATGAATGAAAATGAAATGGGTTATCGCGGATCTAAGTCAGGAATAATGCCTGTAAAAGAGCAACGAGTAGACGGTAGTTACTTTGGTTGATCTCCAAAGTTAAGGTGTACTCTAACGGGTTTTTTTTAATAAACTATCAAATCAAAATCCTTTCTAAACAATTAAATAATAGATCATTTTTACTTTAAATCACAATCACCTTCGGTGGTTACTGCCTTAGCACTGAGTGGTTTATAACTGGTTTTCTCCACTACACTTCTCGTTAGTAACTAGTCAAGCCTAGACAATCAAAAGCACAGGAGGAGGAACAGAATAATACAAAACAGTATTATAAATAATATTATGTTTATTTAATTGCAAGATTAATTTGAATAGCCGTGTTGGGGTGGATTAAATACCTTTAATTTTACTATTTTAGAAATGATATTATTTCCTATAACTTTAAAACATCATTTTTTGCGGTGCTGTTTTTCTTTTAGGATAGCGCGGATCCTTGCAGCTTTAAATTTAAGGAGAGCAATTTCAACTACTTTAATACTTAAAAATAATAGTTCTGTATCTAAAGATAAGGATATTAATAAACTAATAGAAATACTTATAGGTTTTTTAGATGGTGATGGTTATTTTGATATAGGAGCTCAAAAACAATATAATAAAAATCCTAACAATCAACCAAAATCTACTATTAGAATAAGATTAGGAACAAATTTACAATTTAAAGAGAAAGAATTATTAGAATTAATAATAAAAAAATTAGGTGTAGGTAAAATAGATTATTCTAAATCTAAAAACCAATATAGACTAATTTTGTATAAAAAAGATATATTAAATGTTATTTACCCTTACCTAAAATGTAATAATATTGAATTTTTAGTGTACAATAAACAATATTTTTTATTGAAATATATATTGGAAAATAATATTAAACATTGGGAAGAGTTAAATTTAGAAGAAATTAATAATTTATTTATAAAATCTAATAAGAAATTTGAATTTACTGATATAATTAATTTACCTTATTTTAATAACTGGTTACTTGGATTTACTGTGGCTGAAGGTAGTTTTCATATTAAGGCTAGGGGAACGGCTCACTTTTCAATAGTACAGTCCGATATAGAAAATTATCCTATTATTAAAGCTATTCACTATTTTATTAAAGGACCTGAATCATTAAATTATCATATTAAACCTGAAAATTCTAAAGTATATAGAATATCTTTTTCATCTAAAAAAGATTTGAATTTCATAATAATTTTTTTTGATAATAATTTATTAGGTTTAAAAAAGTTACAGTTCGATAATTGGAAAGCTTATATAAATAGTAATATTAAAGCTAGCGCCCAAAATGTTATATTAGATAAAAGATCTAATAATTTTACTATTAATAATACGAATAAAAATAATAATATTGATAAATTTCATAACAATAGTAAAAATGACTCCAAATAAAAAAATTTTATATTTAATATATGGCTTATTATTAGGTAATAGTTTAATAATGAAAAATAAAAGTGATCTTAAATTAATTATAGAAATAGAGTGTAAATATACTACTTTTTTAACAGAAGTCTATAACAAAATATCCAGTTTAGTTGACTGTGATAATAAATTAACTGTTATTAAAACTAAACTTTGTAAAGGAGGTCAATTAAATAAAGTGATGTTTTTACATACATATTCTAATAATCACTATTTAGAGTTATATAATAAATGGTATAAAAATAAATCTAATAAAAACATACCATTAGATATAATGAATTATTTTAATGAAGTCTCTTTAGCTTATTGATTAATGACTGAAGGAAAAATACAAAACAGAAAACTATCTGTTAATATGAACAAGTTTAATAAAAAAGAAATAATTATTTTTAAACAACAATTAGAAACTAAATTTCAATTAGATCAAATTATTTTAAATAATAATTGGTTAGAATTTAATTTTAATAACATTACAAAAATTTATATCTTGACAAAACCATATATTCTTTCTTCCATGAAATTTAAATTTATATTTTAATTTTTATTATAAGATACTTTTTATTTAATATAATATAGTCTTATTAATTACTATAATATGTAATACCTAAATAAAAATATTATTTTTAATAAGGCGACATAATTGAAAACAGGTCAAAAATATTTATTTGTTATATATATAGACCGTAGGTAGTTTAGGATATCTCGACAGAGTGGTCCAATTATGGGTATCTGAAACGATGCTTAATGTGCACTCGAATTTTTATTTTAATTTTTTAATTAAACACAAGGCTTAGTCTCGACTCATAGTTTAATAAATTTAATTTAGAGTAGGACAGCACAGGGTATATTTGTAATAACAAATAATTTATTTCTTATTCTTGATTTAGATAAATTTCTTATTCTTGATTTTTATAAATTTCTTATTCTTGATTTTTATAAATCTTAATACTTACTTTCAATATATTGTGAGTTATCATTTCCACCTTTGCTTTCCTTGTTTAATTTTTGTATTTGTTTTTTGTCTTTCTGTATTTTTTTTTTGTTTTTTTTTTCTCAAGAGGAAGCTTTACAAAGACAAACGCACCCTATCCCCTCTGCTTAAGCGGTAGCTACTTCGAAGAGGGGGGGGAGAAAATTGCCCTATTGCCTGTATAAAAATTGGAAAAGGGTGAGACCCCGAGCAGAGGTCGGTAGCAAAGTAATAATACAACTAAGAAGGATGAGGTTATCAAAGAGTGACAATGGCTGGAGCAAAAACAAAAAAATTGATAAGAAAATACAAATATATTATAAAAGATGGCAACCGTAATTACAAATTTATTAAGTGCAATTCCAGTTTTTGGACAAGATATAGTAGAGTTAATAAACTTCACTCCTGCTTCCTACGGGAGAGGGAGAATATCTTACAATGTTAAATGCAGCAATATCTAAAGTTCTGCCTACCATAGGAACTGTTAATAAGCATGCGTTAAAAAAGGGAAATAAAATAAGATTAGACAAAAGAGAATTTTTATCCATCCCTTATCAATTTTTAGCTTTTATAGCTGGTTTTATCGATGGGGACGGTTATATTCAAATAACAAGATCAACAAAAGGATTTATTACTATTAAATTGGTACTTACAATACATTTAGAAGATCTTTCTACCTTAGAATATATTCATTCTGTATTAAAAATAGGTAAAATTTCAATAAACCGAGATCATCAAAGTCCTAATTGTAGTTTAAAAATAAGTAGGACAGATTTACAAGAAGTTCTTTTTCCTTTATTCTTACACCATAATATATTCTTTTTAACTGAGGTGCGAAGAGCTCAATTCAATTTAGCTATGTTTATCCTTAAAGAGGAAATAAAAATTTACGATCAAATACCTTCTTTACCTTGCTTTTATGCTTCGGGTTACAGGAAAGAAATACCTTTATTATTTGAATTACCTAAAACAGCTTTAGATTACCTTAACTTACATTTCTTTAAAAACTGGATTGTAGGTTTTACACAAGCTGAAGGTTCTTTCTGCGTTAAAGCAAATAATGACGGATGCTTTCAATTAAAACAAAGAATACATGTCCTGTTATTTGAAGCCTTTAAATTGATATTTAAGACTAGCCGTAAAATTGGAACTGAAAATTGTTTGTATAATCAATTTTCTGTCAGCTCTAAAACTGACATACAAACAGTAATTAATTTTTTCTCCTTTTCAGGATTCCATCCTTTAGTAGGATTGAAAGGAATCCAATACTTAAATTGGTTAACAACTCTACGAAATAGTTCTCGATACAGTAATCTTAATTTTCCTCAATAAACGTTTTATGTCTCGTGTCGCTCTACCGTTTCACACACACTTTAATATATTTAAAGTCCTATACCCTTTACTTTAGGTTCGCAAAGGGTAAAAAAACAAAACATAAAAAAGAGACTCTGTATGGTCCTATGGTTGAAATTATTTTTAACAAGATATTTTTGTGAAGACAGGCTCCTTAATACAGTAATGTTTTATTGGCAAACGGGGAAAATTGCACAAACATCTTAATTAAATTAACCTCCGTAATTAAGACAATTTGCAGCGGACCTTGATTCGGTATTATGTTTTATTACAGACAGGTTAAGTTTACAGAAGCCATTTACCTATCTTAAAACAAGAGCATAAGAATCCAGAACGTTCAACGACTAACGAGTGAGTAATACCAACAATAAGCTCGACACGAAAACCCCGCAGCCTTTTTATTATTATTATAATTTCAAATCAAATTTATAATTAGGTTGAATACATAGTCTAAGCATTGTCGTAAGGCAATGAAGATGTAATTAAATATTATGTAAGTAATTTTCTGTAATTTGAGGAGGTTTAAAAACAGTTGAACCACAATACGGTGACGTTTTGTTAAAAAAACCTGCTTAATGCTGGAAAATCTCCCTATTTAGGAAATGCATACGATTTAATTTCTATATTTTAATTATTTACGTGAAAATTGCAATGACTTGGAGAAAATCAGCAGGGGTTAGAAGTATTTCTACTTAAGAAACCTCTCAGAGACTACATGCAGGTGATCTCAGTGAAAAGGTATATTATGTTAATAGCTACTTGTTTTCTTTAAATATACACCCTTATCCCTTAGCTGGTATTAGAGGAGAGGTGGACTATTCCCTTTTTGTGGCCCCAGCCGAGTGTTCCAAACTAAATCAATTTTATTTGCAAGAGGCTTTTCAAGTACCTCTGATTTATCCCCTTCTTATGTTATTGTGTTTTCCGACGGGGAATATTTTTTTCATGTTTCTGTTTTAAATTTTAAAAATAATTTTTGCATGTTTCTGTTTTAAAAAATAAAGCTTAGAAAATGGGATTCCAAGTATTACCTTTATTTACTACACAGTTACAATGTTAAAGATTACCTTTATTTACTTACATGTTAAAGATTACCTTTATTTACTACACAGTTACATGTTAAAGACCTTTTTGATTAAAAATCCAATCTTTTTGTTTTTCGGGTGTTGGAGTTAATACCAAGAAAAGTATAGCAGAATCTGTTATATACTCAGTTCAATATTTAAAAGAAATAAATGACGTGATTGTTCCTCATTTTTACAAATACCCTCTGTTGCATCTCTAGACTCCCTTGCCTAAGGACTCCCTTGCTTTGGAGATGGCCCAAGCAAACCCTTGCTGTTGCGTATGCTAACCCTTGCTGTTGCGTATGCCAAGCCTTGATGTTGCGGTAGGGCAAAAGGGAAACAGGGCCAAAGGGCCAAAGGGCCACAGGGCACTAGTTGAAATGCTATAGTTTTGACCCCTTCTCTATAGGCAAGAGTTCTTATAAATAACAAAGGTTGTGAGTTGGCTTATGCCTTGGTAGGCGTTGGCTCTGCCTAGCCAACCTAGCAAAAGTTTAAAGGCTAGAGTTTTTTACCTCTGCTCTATAGGCAAGAGTTCTGATCAAAATCATAACAAATGGTTCGAGGGGTAGAGTTTTTAATCTTTTTATAACACAGGTACAAATAAGAACGCAACTTTTGTCTGATATCTAGGCTTGGTTGGTAGGTTGGAAGGTTGGAAGGTTGGCCTTCCGAAGGCCTAAGCACAGCAAGGGAAAGAAAATTCTGAACTAAGAAGAGAGCTGATTTTTTGTTTTTAGTTAAATAAGTGCTCGAGCTAATGAATAATCGTGAACATCTTACAATGGAAGGGTTAGCTAAAATAGTTTACATCAGTCAGACTCTTGTTTCGAATGCTACTTTATTAGTTGGGTTAATGTTTTATCTTTAGTTCGAATAAATCTTCGTCCTATCTCTGCTTTCAAGTTACATTGAGTTTTAGTTTAGTTCAACATATCAGAGATTTAGAGTTAAAAATTCAAGAGTGTTGAGGTTTAGGTGAAATAAGTAAAGGTTCTTCTTTTGTAAGATTAACTGTAACAACAAAAATCGGACATAGATACTCTTATAACACTATTTGACAGTTCGCTTAATGGTTCTAAAACTAAAAGATTAGAAATTTAAGACTTTTTAAAAAATACAAGAAATGGTTAATAATGGTTTACATGAGACAGAAGATGGTCTAAATAAAATACATTTGATTAAGAGGAATCTGAATAGTAAAAGTAAAAGTCAAAGTCAAAGTCAAAGAATACATTAAACAACTACCTTTTGTACGAAATAATTTTTTTAAATCTTTTTAAAATGGATATAAAGATAGATCCTGTTGACATTATGCTTATTTAGTAGGTTTATTCGAAGGTGATGAATTTTGTATATTTCAACAAAAAGGAAAATATTAAACATATGAATCTTTTTACAGTAGTATCGAATTATCTATTAGAGTTGTTCAATTAATTTATAAAATAAAAAGTTTAATTGGTGTATGAGTAATAATGTTTAGAAACAGAGATAAAATAGAAATGGTCACTTTAAGGTCACTTTAAGAATTAGAGATAAAGATCATTTAAAAAAAGTCATTATACCTATATTTGATAAATATCCTATGTTTTCTAATAAACAATTTGATTTTTTAAGATTTAGGGATTTTGCTGGTATTATTTTATAACTGCGTATTCTAGAAGTAATGAACCTTTAAATACTGTAGATTCTATTATTAATACTTTTTATTTCCATGCTAGATTGGTAGGCTTTATAGAAACTGAAGGTTGTTTCATGTATATTAAAGTAGATTATTTTATAGCTAGTTTTGACTTTAGCCTCCTTTGCTCTAAGCCTCACATAGGCAAGAGAACTGGTGGTTAAATTATAATTTCTGCTATTCGTAAATATTTATATTTTTTATTTTTTACTATATATTGGGATCAAAACAAATTGCTATAAATTAAAAGTTACCAGTGATAGCCAGTGAAAGAGCAATAGAAAAGGTAAATAAAATTTTAGATAAAGCACCTATTAAACTATTAGGTAATAAAAAATTACAGTAATTATTATGAATAAAACAATTGCGTACAATACCTAGATACTATATATAAAAACCAAAAAACAAAAACAAAAATTAAATATACCCTCTAAAGATGAATCCCGGATATACACTGCCCTTTAGCCCTTTTTTTATTATTACTTAAGCAAATGTTTGAAGAATACAAGAAAAGGGCCAATGTCAAAGGGCCAATGTCAGCTAAAGATGGCAACGGTGGTACCTTTATAAGCTAGAGATCATGATATAGTCCGATCAATAAAGAGATTTATTGAGTGTAGTGATAGTATTTAATATACTTATTAAAAATAGTGACTACCAACATAAATGCTCTGTTTCTAATGCTACATTAAACAGATTTTTCTCTCTACATTATTTACTACCTTTTTTATTAGCAGCTTTAGCTGTAGCCCACTTAATAGCTCAAATTGTAGGGCCTTTATATTAGTAATAATATTTTTAGAATCATTGCTATATGCTGGAAACTCCTAAAGCCTTAAGTACTTGAATATTAGTAAAAATCTTAAGGATGGTTAGCAATGGACAATCAGCAGGTAAACAGTATAGACCAGCTCCTTGCCTTGCCCTAACCCATTTTCACCAACTAGTTCAAAGCACCTTTGTTTTAACTTTGTTTTAACTAAATAAAAGTAACAAAAGGCAAAGGGTAAGAATGGTAATGATTGAAGTAAGTATAAGGCAAGGCTGTAAGTTTAACTGGATCCTCAGAGACTACACGCTTGAACCCTATTAGTTTAATTAGATAGGGATATGATATAGTCCAATCGATACTTAAAAGTCTGGAGTTTATTGCTTAATTCTAATTATTGTTTAACTAAATTTTTTCATTCTAGCCCTAGTAATTACGTAAAAAGAATCAGTAATTAAGAAAGATCTAAATTCAAACTAGATTTTTATTTAAAACAAAATTTTAATAGGAAATATACTAGGGGATGTATATATGAGAAGATTCTCTGAAAAAGCTAATGCTAGAATAATTTTTAGGCAGGGTTCTATAAATGCTTCTTATTTGTTACAATTATATAACCTATATCAAGAATTTGTAACAACACCGCCTGCAGTTCAATCGATTACTGATAAAAACACAGGAAAAATTAGATACAATCTAAGTTTTGCTACTTTAGCTCTTCCTTGTTTTAATGAGTTATATGAAGCTTTTTATTTAGAAGGAAAAAAAATCATTCCTAATAATATAGCTGATCTATTAAGTGAAGTTAGTTTAGCTTATTGGATTATGGATGATGGAAGTTTTACTGGTTCCGGTTTAAAATTACATACAAATGCAATTAGTCTAGAAGAATTGATTTTGTTAATTAAAGCATTAGATAAGAATTTCTCTATTAAGGCATCAGTTAATGTTTCTAATAGAGAAAAATCACAGTTTAGTTTATATATATCAAAAAATCAAATGTCTTTAGTAAAAGATTTGGTTATTAAACATATGCATCCGGATATGTTATATAAACTAAATATAGATAAGCAATAAAACTTTGCTACATGAGCATGGTTCTAATAATCCTAATGGAGTTACTTCTAATGGTGATAGGTATGCAATGCACCCTTATTTTATATTTAAATTGCGCCGTTTCGTTATTCTTACGCACCCTACCCCTGATCAGGGAGAGCTAGGGAGATCCTGTGTGAAGGGATCTGGAACATCATACTTAGGTAATTGAGGAAACTCGCTGCTGAACAGAGCATGTATGAAAAAGGTCTTCGAAACCGCGAAGCAGCTAGGGGCAAGAAGATCAGTTCAATTAGATACGGTTAGAGCTATACAGCCCAAATTCCAATTTCCATCTCACTCTCATGAAGGTGGGTATCTTAGCTGTATAGAGATATTCCAACATTTATTCAGAGCAAGCTTTGAAGGCTCCGGATTCACACAAAAGTTGGAGAGTTGTAAAAAAAATACAACCAAGGGAATGAACGGAAAACCTAAGTCTAAAGGCTCACGTATTAATACAAATTCGGGTCCCGCTACAGCCAGTAATGGCCATGCGGTCAGAGGGCTTGGAGTAGCAGTCAATCGATACGGAGTACATAACGGTACTAGAAGTACACTAAAAATGTCGCTGCGAAGTAGCCCAGTTCTAAATGCGCCCAGACAATACAGTACAGGAACAGGATGTTCAACAAATGTAATGTCAAAGCTGAGCGATCTACATAATCGATCGAAAAGTTTCCCTAATCAACCCATAGATAGAGATCTATATAAAACCTTTGTGCTTAATAAAGATATGTATCTTGTCGCCTACAACAGATTAAAGTCAAAACCAGGTATGATGACCCCAGGGATCTCCCCCAGAACCTTAGATGGTATGTCTTCTGAAGTAATCGATAAACTTCTCACCCAACTGAGTTCCGAATCATTCTCCTTCTCTCCAGGTAGAAGAATCCAAATAGAAAAAGCTAGTGGAGGCCAAAGACCACTTACAATCGGTGACCCTCAGGAAAAACTGGTACAAGAAGTTATAAGATTAGTTCTAGAAGCCATTTACGAACCCGTATTCAAAGAAAACTCTGTTGGATTTAGACCGAAGAGAGGATGTCATACGGCTCTTAGACAAGTGTTCAAAAAATTCAAAGGATGCGCCTGGTGGATCGAGGGGGATATAACAGGTTGCTTTGATAACATCCCTCATGATAAGCTTATGGCCATTTTGTCCTCTAAAATAAAGGACCAAAGATTCCTGCAACTTATAAAAAAAGCTCTTAATGCAGGATATATGATTGACAAACAACCCATATATGACATTGTAGGTACACCGCAAGGCTCTATTGTTAGCCCCATACTAGCAAACATTTTTTTACATCAACTAGACCAATACATTGAGGATCTTAAAGCAGACTTCGACAGAATCGGCAATAGGAAACGAGACCCCATAGTGAGAAAATTACAATGGGAGATGACTAAAGCAAAGAGGTCAGGTGATTCCAAACTGATCAGGCAGATTGCAGTGAAAATGAGAAGCAACCCTAACAAACTTATAGGATCTGGAAACAGAAAACTTATGTATGTTAGATACGCGGACGACTGGATAATTGCAGTTAATGGTAGATACTCAGACGCTAGCGATATCTTAAGTAGGGTTACCCTGTTCTTGAAGAATCTGGCTCTAACTGTCTCACCTACTAAAACCAAAATTACCAATACCTACAAAGAGCCTGCTCTGTTCCTAGGTGCAAACATTGCCCACTCCCAATCTGTAACCTATTCTCTACATAAAAGAGGTACCCTACAGAGAAATTCCGGTTTCTTAGTGTTAAGTGCCCCTATGAAAAGAATTTACAAGAAGTTAAAGGAGGCTGGATTTATGTCTAACCACCGAGGAGTCACTAGAGTAACCTGGCTGAGTCTAGAAACTAGACAGATAATAAATCTCGCTAACTCTATCATTAGAGGGTACGAGAACTATTACTCCTTTGCCCTTAACAAAGGTCAACTCTGTTCCTATGTCTACTTCATCATAAGAGATGTGGTTCTCAGAACCTTGGCCCACAAGCTAAGTCTTAAAACCAGAGCTCAAGTTATAAAAAAATTTGGACCTAGTATAGCACTTTACGACCAAAATAATAGGGATGAAAACAACCAACCTACGTTAATATCTAAACTCTACAAACCAAGCTACCGTATTAATATTTGGGACTTTAAAGGGAGCCATGTAAACACAAACATAAAAGCCCTATATGCTACTGGTTTATCTCTAGCTAACTTAGATAAGTTAAACTGTTCCCTATGTGGCAGCGATTACAAAATCGAAATGCATCACATCCGTGAGATGAAAGACATTAAGCATAAAACAAGTACTCTAGACTACTTGATGGCAAAAAGGAATCGTAAACAGATCCCTGTCTGCCGAGACTGCCACATGAAATATCATAGTGGTAAGAAGGAAAACTAACGCAAGATTAATAGATTAATTTGGGATAGAGAGCCGTATGATTACGAAAGTATCCCGTCCGGTTCGGTGACGAGCCATGCCAACCCTCCGAGGGAGTATGTCTTAGTTCAATGATTTAGTTACAATTTTTGCTTTCTTTTTAGTTTTATCGGTATTAGTTTTCTTTTATCCTAATCTATTAGGTCAACAAACAAGAGGAAGGCCTAATGTTATATTATTAATAGTTAATATAACGTATATATGTGCTATATGCTGGAAGAATATAATTAATTATAAATATCAAAATTTATTATATTTAATTAAAATTCATAATAAAACTGTAATTGTAAGTGGTTTATTTATAATAATTATTCTTCGCAAATATATTATAGTTAATATAAATCCCGTTATAGTCAAATATTATTATGAAATATTTAATCAGCAGATAACCAAAATCTTAAATAACTTTTCAAATTTTTGTATAAATTTTTTATATTTTAATTATAATGACTATTGTTTATTATTAGTAGGAATCTCAGAGACTTTACGCACACACAAAAAAAATATAATCAAACCCCAGATAAAATTTATCAAATCAAATAACATAAATCATCACAATAATTTAAATAACCATAATAAAGAAATAAGTTTGAAATTCAAACAATGATTCGCAGGTTTAACGGATGGTGATGGTTATATTTATGTTAATAAAAAAGGTTTTGTTGGATTTGAATTAACATTACAAACTCACGATGAAAAAGTTTTACGAATTATACAAAATAAATTCGGTGGTACTGTACATGCAAGAGGGGGATTGAAAGCTGTACGTTATCGAACACAAAGACGAGACGTTATGTATAAGATAATACAATGTTTAAATGGCTTTGTTATTAATAATGTTAGATTAGTTCAATTACATAAAGCTTGTTTAGCTTTAAATATACCTATCAAAGAACCTATTGTTCCTGATATTAATTCTGCTTATATTAGTGGTTTATTAGATTCAGATGGTTCTATAAACATTTATAAATCATATTATCAAGATAAATTTAGATTTCAATTAACTATTAGCATATCAAATAAGAGTCGTTCTAATATTGAATGTTTATTAAATGTTATAGGTGGTCAGATATATTTCGATAAAAGATTAAATGGTCATTATATATGAAGAGCTAATTCTAAATTATTGCATTTGAATTTATATAATTATTTCTTTAAATTCCCTCCTAAAACAATCAAATCACATAGAACTTTTTTAATAAAAGAATTTCATGAATTAAACAATAGAAAAGTTTATTTAGATAATAATAAATTATCGATTAATTATAAAACATGAAACAACTTTATTAATAGATGAGATAATAAAATTTTATCTTAATTATTTTTTTATATTTATTTTTAATTAATTAGTTTAATTAAAAGACTTTTATAATCATACTATAAAATAAAAATGATTGTAATAATGTTTTTATGAAGATATAGTCCAATTTTCATTTAGAATTTAAATGAAAAAGCATTCCGATAACTATATACCCGCGGATCCTATGGTTACTCCTGCTTCGATTTCTGGGATTTCTGATAATAGTTTAAATAATAAGAGACTTCTCAATTCTATAGATGTGGGAATAGTGATAATAGATGGTAACAAAGTTTATATGACTAGACAAGAATTAAAAGATTATATTATTAATTTATCTAAAAATAAAATAGAATTATTAGATACTAAGACATTAAATTTATTTAGATCCGTAGCAAATGGTATTTATCAAGCAGAAGGTCATACAGGAATAAGTTTTAATAATTTGAAGGATCTCAACTTTCGATCTATTTGATTTATTTCTAAAAATGCTAGTAAAGAAAGTATTCAATTTTTTATTTTATTAAAAAACATTCTTAGTCAAAAAGGAGTAAATTTAAATTATAGTATAGTAATAGATTCAGGTCATTGACATATAAAACTCATATCTAGATCCTTAGAGGATATTGTTTTCAAAATTTTTCCTTATTTTAATTTAGTAAGAGCTCAAAAATGAAATACCTTTATATATCTAGAAAAATTATTTTATATTAGAAATAGTTTAGATTATAAAAGGGAGATTGTATTATTAGCTTATGCTATCTCTCCTAATTTGAATATACCTATCTCAGAAAAATTAAAATTTTTAAAATTAGATACAAATTCTAGTATTCTGGATGATAGTCTATTAAAATTGAATATATCTAGAGAATTTTCTTTGGCTTTTCTCTGGGGTTTATTTTTAGGTGATGGAAATTTTTATATTAGAGTTCGTTTAGATCAAGGTTTTTATTTTGTTCCTGTATTTATAATATCTCAAATAGAAAATAGTTGAAATTATAAATTTTTACAAGATCTTAAAATATATTTAAATAAGGTAAATATTAGTGTTAGTATAAAAACTAATCATAAACGTGTAATTTTACAAATAGAAGGAGAGAAAAACATAAGATTATTATTAAAATATATAAACTCTAATTTACAATCATTGGTGTTTTGAAAAAATGATCTATTTAATTTAATGAATATTATAATTAAATTTTTTAATTTAGATTGTACTTATATTTTGAGTGCACAAATTTATATATTAGAATGTATTTATTCTACTTCTAAGAAAGAAAATAAGAGAACTTTGAATAATTTAAAACAAATATGTATATCCAAAACTAAAAACAATATTAGATATGTATCTAGAGCTAAAAACTCTTGAATTGTTACTTTACCTAAAACTTGAAATATTTTACCTAAACAAAAATACTTTACTGATATAAAGTATGATAGTAAAGAGAAGGCTTTTAAAGCGGCTATACTTTATAGAGATGAGATTTTTAAGATAATTTTAAACTTATTACAGAATTAAAGTCGCACATAGGGCTATATGCCGTTATTCGTTATTTCGTTATAACAATGTGAAAAATTGGGTGAATTGCTAGAAAAACTTTCTTCCTTTCTTTATTATACTGAAAGTACTGTTATTGAAAGTCAACCAGCAGCGAAGTATATATCGGCATTATTATGATATATAAACGTTCAACGACTAATAAGTGAGTAATGCCTACAATAATCTTAACACGAGTACCCAACTTATTTATATAAGATAAGATAGTCTGAACCTTGGCGCGAGTCTAGGAAGCTAATTTTAAATACTTTAGCTCTTACTTAAAAAGTAATGTAACATTATTGTGTTCCTGAATGGTATGTTAAAAGATGCCATGCTTAAGAGTAATCTTATGAAAAATAAATTTTACTATATGCTGGAAACTCCTAAAGCCTTAAGTACTTGAATATTAGTAAAAATCTTAAGGATGGTTAGCTATAGACGCTATACATATTGGACTTTCAGCAGGAAACCAAATTGAGTTATAATAATGACGGCTCAAAAGTAGGATCTTCAGAGACTACACGTGAAACTCCTTTTTGATGTGTAAATTTTATATTGACGCTTAATATTGCCGCTATGGCGCTATGAGCGTTGTATTCTTATTAGAACTCTAGCATCTAGAGCAAGAGAGCAGTGGTGAACATAAAAATAAGAAAACCCAAGGCTCGGGCACTCATTGCTCATTGCCCTGTAGTGGTGTATAAAAAATTTAAGGAATAAGATATAGTCCGACTAAGTTCGAAAGAAATTGGGGATATATTATAAAAATAATTTTGATATGATAAATTCAATAAGTTTAATTTGTAAGAAAAATTACACGACTAATATTAGTAATTAAATTTCTAAAAAAATTAAAAAATAAAAAAGATTAACTGTTGGCGATGAGCGATAAATTAAATATTGAGGAACCATTAAAAGAAATAATCATAAGATTTCTACTAGGAGATGGACAATATTCAAAGTAGACAATTAAATGGAATAGTAGATTTATGTACGGAAGTTTAAGAGAAAATCATCTAAATTATTTTAATCATATTTTTGATTTATTTAAACCTTGTAGATCTAAAGAATATAAAATTAGATCTAGATATTTTTTAGATAAAAGAACTAATAAAACTTATTCTTCTGTTATTTTTGCTACATTAACATTACCTTGTTTTACTTTTTATAGAGAACTCTTTTTTAATTCACAAGGTAAAACAAAAATAGTACCTTTTAATATATTTCAATTATTAACTCCTAGAGGATTAGCTTAATGGATGATCGTTCTATTCAAAATAAAAGGTTTACATCGGAATGTTTACGGTTTCTCTTTGGATATTTAAACATAAAAAATACTTTAGAAAATTTATTTAGAAAATTTAGTTCTATTTAAAGGAGGGTATATTATTAAATGCTCTAACCTTCAAAAAAGGTTCTAGAATATACAATTTAAAGCATGATAATAGTTAGAGACCTTATACATCAGTATATGCATATGCTATACAAAATAAACCCAAATTAAATTTATAATATATATTTTGATCTTTTACCTTATTATGCTATTTTAAGATCTATTCCTAATAAATTATTAGGAGTTTTAGCCATGTTTGGTTCATTATTAATATTATTAGTTTTACCTTTCACTGATTTATCTAGAATTAGAGGTAATAGCTTTAGACCTGCTATGAAATTAGCTTTTTGGTTCTTTGTTGTAGATTTCTTCATTTTAATGTGGATAGGTTCTCAACACCCTAATGAACCGTATGTAACGATAGGTCAAGCTGCTACAGCTTTATACTTCGCCTGGTTCTTAATTATAGTTCCAGCTATTGGAATTTTTGAAAATACTTTAATGGATGTAGCTCTTAAATCGAAAAAAAAAAAAACAAAAAAAAAAATCTAAAAAGAAAAAGTTTTAATTACTCACCCCCTGTACCTTCTTTTTTGTAACCCTAGAGAGAAGAAAACATAAACCTAACTTTAAGAATAATCTTAAAGCTAAAAAACCAAACTAGAGGGTTTTATGTCTTTAGTGCTAAATCATTAACTCCGAATGACTCATACTTAATCCTGCCAATAGGCGGGTAAGACGGGACTTCAGTTCTTGTACTAGCCAAGGGGAGAGCTTAAATAAACAAGATCCTAGAGATAGGATAAGTAACTCTGATTTGTATGAATATTTAATATGAATATTTAATATGAATATTTAATATGAATATTTAAAAGGTTTGTCAGATGGTGATTCCAATTTTCAAATTACTCTGGACCACAGAGGGATTACTCAGGACCACAGAGGGAATTGTAGTTTTAAATTTAAATTTAGAATAGGAATGCATATAAATGATAGACCTTTATTAGTTTGTTTATATTAGAAATAGTTAGGTTTAGGTAAACTATATCCAATAAGTATAGAAAGTATTTGACCAGAAAAAGATCAACTAACATCAGTATGGGAAGTTTATTATGATGTATTAAAAATAATAAATATTTTTGACAAGTAGCCCTTAAATACAACTAAACAATTAAATTAACTTGCTTGAAGAAAAGCCTATTTTGGATATGCTGATTATAAAAAAGGAATCCTAGACTCAAATATTAAGGATCAAATTTTAAGTTTTGTGTTACACAGAAAAAACTCCATGAATAAAAAAAGAAATAATTTTATTCCATCCCCAAATCATAATATTAAGATTACTCCTTATTGGTTAATAGGTTTAATAGAACCCTTGCTGTTGCGTAGGAAGGTTGGTTGGTAGGATGGAAGGTTGGTAGGTTGGTTGGCCATAGGCCTACCTACCAACCTACCATCCTACCTACCTACCAACCTACCTACCAACCAACCAAGCCTAGATATAAGAACAAAAGGGAGAATAGAATAGAAAAGAAGGTTCTTTTTAACTAAAAAACAAATTAACTCAACATTTTGAATTAGGTTTAACTTCTATACAAAAACCTGTTCTTGTCGGTATTTATAACTTCTTAATGAGTTTAATTCCAAACAATATGAGATGTTTTAAAGGACTAGATAAACATATTCAATTAAGGGAGAAAAGTTTACCAGAAAATATGTGTATCATTAAAATCTCACTTATGACGACTTATATTAGAAAAATATTTATACCTTTTTTAGAATACTGAACTTTTTTCAGTAAGAAAGAAGATAGTTTCAAGGATTACAATAGTTTTAATCAAATTAAGGGGAAAACAACTTAACCAGCCTAAGCAGGTATTATATGCGAGTCTCTTTCAAGTAGAATGAATGATTGAACATATTTTCAGTTAAGAATGTTCTTATGCCTGGGACTTAATATAAAAAAATAGACTAGCTCTTGAACAGTTAGATCTACAGGTTCAAAAACTTTTAGCTGATACTTATGTTTTAATAGATAAAAGCAGAGGTGGCTATGTAAAATTTCAAATTTTGGATCATCTTAATAAACCTTTTTCTTCATCATTGAGTTTACAAGAAGTTGCAAACTTTTTCAAAGTATCTAAAAAAAAACAACAAAAAATTTCAAGAAGATTAGCTGATGGTATGCCTTTACTTTACCTAAATAAAACCTTCTATATTAAAAAGTTGATAACTCAAAAGTAATTGAACTTTTAGTTAATTTGATTCACCTTATGTTGAATTAGGTCTAATAGCTACAGCTTGTTATTTTTCTTGGTTTATTCTAATAGTTCCATTTATTGGTATATGAGAAAATACTTTAATGGATGGAGCTACTGATAAGAATAAGACTAAGCCCTACATAGCTTAGTCTAGCTTTGTAGCAACGCCAATTACAATTAAAGAAAGCACTAAGATAAAAGCGTTCTAATTTATTTTTATTTAATTTAATCTAATTTAATTTAATTTAATTTAATTTAATTTAATTTAAACTATATAGCAGCTAATGGCTATTTTATCCTGAACTGAACCTGTTGCATACTTTAGTTTGGTTAAGGGGCCTGTTAAGGGCCTGTTAAGGGGCCTGTTAAGGGGCCTAAGTTGTGGAATTGATAAATTAATTATTAATATTTAAATATAAGTGACCTTTGCTATGTTTTGCTGGACTGGGTTGAGTTATCCTAAGGCTAGTTTATACTCAGAAAAGCGTAGTCGGCTGGTTTAGCTTAAATTTGCCTGTGCCAT
>Ga0193703_1000015_pt1 | contig 18572 bp, 18 predicted proteins | sample U3a2metaG_FD_143062 | JGI IMG/M metagenome (GOLD analysis project Ga0193703, IMG submission 143062) | Soil microbial communities from a riparian zone of the East river system, Colorado, United States - U3a2 | ecosystem: Environmental > Terrestrial > Soil > Riparian zone | place: USA: East River...
GTCCCCGGCCCGACGAAGCCTGAGAACGCGCCAACGGTACAGCCCGATTGGAAGACGCTGGCCAGCGAGAAGGCTGCGCTGCTCAAGGACTACGCCACAATCTTTGGCGGGTAATGATGCAGGCTGGCGACCGTGGCCTGCTCTGGGCCGGGTGGTCGGTGCTGATCGGATCGGCTGCCATCGTCGTCGCAGTGCCGCTCCTGATGCTGATGAGGACCAGCTGGGTGGAGGGCCGCGGGCGGCTCGCGGAGGTGTTGACCGAGCCGGGATTCGGCACTGCTGTCGCACATTCATTTGAGTTGTCGGCCGCCGCCACTGGGCTTGCCGTGCCGATCGGGATTGCGATTGCGCTGGTTCTGCGGGATCCACGGCTGCCCGGGCGAGCGTTCTGGCGCGTTGCGGTGCTGCTGCCGTTGCTCGTCCCAGACTTCGTATTGGGCTACAGCTGGCTTCGGGCCTATGCTCGCGCGGGTCTGACAAGCGAACTGTTCGGATTCGCCTGGACAGGGGTCCAGGGACCGGTTGGGGTGGCGGTGATCGTTGCTGTGTCGGCCGTGCCGCTGGTCTATCTGATCATCACCGTTGGTCTGGCGACTAGGGCCGAGCCGATCACCGAGCGCGCAGCCCACGCGTCCGGCGCGACGGCCCTCACCGTGCTGCGGACCATCACCCTTCCACTGTTGGCCCCCGCGATCGCAACGGCGGCGGTCGTGATTTTCGTCCTCACCCTGGGCACGTTCGCGGTGCCTCAGGTGATCGGCACCCCGGCCGGTTTCAGCACGATCACCACTCGGATCTACGCCGATCTCACCTACGGCAGCGACCCGCAAACCTTTGTCGACGCGACCACGCTTGCCGTGCTGCTGGTGATCCTCACGCTCGTCGTGGTGGCGCCGGCCGACGTCCTACTCGGTATCCGGCTGCAGCTCAGCCGCACGTCCGCGACCGACCTCGACTGGCCGAGCGGCGGCCGGATCGGTAGGGCGCTGAAGCCGCTGGGCCTAGCGATATACCTGATTGCCACCAGCGGCCTGCCCTTGGTGGCGCTAATCAGTGCGGCCATGACGCGGGCGGTCGGGGTGCCGTCGACCCCGGCCAACTGGACCTGGGACAACTTCCTCGCCGTGCTGACGCCGCGCACCGGCGAGGCGCTCGGCCGCAGCCTGCTGCTGTCCTTCGCGGCCGCGTCGATCCTTCTCATCCTCGGGCTGATCACCGCCGGCCTGGGTCGGACGCCGGCAGGCCGAGGGGTCAGCGTCCTGATCACCCTGACCCTGGTACTTCCCGGCTCGACGGTCGCGATCGGTATGTTGCTCGGGTACGGTCGGTGGCTCGCCGATACCGTGGCGATCATCCTCCTCGCGTACCTTGCAAAACTCTGGGCCCTCGCGCACCGCCCCATCTCGGCTTCGGTCGATCGCTTGGCCGGGCTCCGTGCAGCTCGCGCCAGCGGCGCCAACTTGGCTACCGGCCTGGGCACAGTGGCCTTGCCGCTGATTCGGCCGGCCCTGATCACCGCCTGGGCGTTGTGCTTTCTCACTGCACTGCACGAGGTCACCATGTCGAGCCTGCTGTACGGGCCGGGCAGCGAGACCCTCGCGGTGGTGGTTCTCAACAGTGCCGACCTCGGACGGGTGGGCGTTACGGCGGCCCTGTCTGTTCTCGTGACCGCGATCGTCCTGCTGCCCGCCGCAGCCCTGTGGGCGCTCACCCGGCGCGCCCGTGCCTGACGTCCTCCACGTCCGTGGCCTGAGTGTGGCCTACGGCACGACCACGGTCCTCCACGCCGTGGATCTCTCGGTCGGGCAGAGCGAGGTGTTGGCCCTACTCGGTCCCTCCGGCTCGGGCAAGTCCACGCTGCTCAATGCGATCGCCGGGTTCGTCCCGATCCGCAGCGGAGAGATCACTCTAGGAACGCGCCAAGTCGCGGCTCCGAACCGCGCAGACCCGCCCGAACGACGTGATATCGCCGTTGTCTTCCAGGACTACGGGCTGTGGCCACACATGACCGCAGTAGACACTGTGGCGTACCCGCTGCGGCGACGCCGCGTAGACCGGGAGACGGCTCGGGATCAAGCGAGGGACCTCCTCGACCGACTCGGGATCGGCCAGCTTGCGGATCGCAAACCAGCGCACCTCTCCGGCGGTGAGCAGCAACGGGTCGGGCTCGGCCGTGCTCTTGCTCGCCAAGCAATGCTCTATCTGTTCGACGAACCAACCGCTCACCTGGATGCGCACCTTCGGGACGTCTTCCTGGGCGAGATCGCGGCGCGGCAGCGTGAGACGGGGGCGGCGGCGATCTACGCAACACACGACGCGGCCGAGGCCTTGGGGCTGGCGGATCGGGTCGCCCTTCTGGTGGGTGGCCGGGTGATCCAGGTCGGTACACCGCAGCAGCTCTACGTAGAGCCGGTCAGCGCGACGGCCGCCACGCTGACTGGTCCGGCCTCGATCCTGTCCGGGCCGGATGGGCCGCTGCTGGTGCGGCCCGATTGGGTGCGGTTCGGTGGTGATCGAACAGGTGTCGTAGTCGACGTCTGGTTCCGGGGTTCGCACACTGACTACGCCTTGCAGACCACCGACGGTGGTCTATTGCTCCGGAGTCAGGCGACGCCCACTCATCACCGTGGCGAGCAGATTACTTGGTCACTTGATCAAGCATGGCCGCTGCCGGAGGATCACTAGCGTCGTCGGCTTTAGGCCCCGAGCAATGCCGCGGGACCCGAGTGCAGGTTGCCCTCGTTCACGATCTTCAAGTGGCGAAGAGTGAAGTCGCGAAGATAGCGGACCTGCTGCCCGGTCAGCCGATCGCAGATCCACTCCCAATGCAACGACACCCAATCCCCTGGAACAAGCTCGCCGATCATGCTCACCCCGTCGATGGCCCGCATCACCGACTCAGACATCGGCTCGCCGAGGCCCAGTGTGCGGCCGTCCCACGTGAGTGGGCGGGACTCGACGACGACCTGGTCGCCAGTCACCGCTAGCACCTGTCCCCATCGAATGCGGCAGCGGTCGAGGACCGTCAACGCTTGCGGGGCCTTGCGCCCATCGCTCAGCAGACCTGTCCAGGGATAGATGCAAAAAACCGCGAAACTGTGGTGCGGCACCCCGCCGGCGAGCACGCTGGTGCTGAGCGTCGCAAACTTGCCCCCGGTGATCCGGCGGAAGCGTTCCTCCATCGAGTTGCCGACGGCGCGGGTGCTCACGTGCTCAAGCCGCTGACTGCCGACCCAGTAGGCCTCAACAACCCGGGCGTCGAGCGGATCGGGAAGCCCGGTCGCTCCTGCAATCAACTCCAGATACGGCCAGGCCCCCGCGAATTGCTGGGCGAGAGCGCGCAGGCCGCGATCATCGGCTCCGGCCACACCGTAGGAGAAGAACGACTCATGGTCACCAGGGCCGCAGTATCCGTGCAAGTTCGGTGGGAATGCGTAACGGACGAACAACACCGGCCCAGGCACCCGGGTGCGGTGCTGAGTTCGGGTTTCGGGCTTGAGACGCTGAGTGCGATCGCTCATTGCTGTGGCCGGCCCATCAGCTCCAAGCCGGCCAGCGCCTCCTGTGCTTCGGCTTCGTCGATCAGCTCCAGGGCGAAGCCCATGTGGATCAGCACCCAGTCACCGGGAGCCAGGTCTTGCTGATCAAGCTCGAGCATCCCGATGTTAATCTTGCGGGAGGCACCTGACACGTCGACCAGCGCGAGCTGCCCTCCGTAACCCTCGAGCAGCTGGATGACCTGACCGGGAATACCGAGACACATGCTGCTACACCCGCTCTCCGACGTTGTGTGGATCATCGATGAGCTGATGCACCACTCGGCGTACGGCGTCCGCGGCCGCCGGTACCGCGTTTTGCACCGCGGGTGTCAGCCCGATTCCTTCGGCGAGCTCGGCCGGGCGACAGCCCACCAGATACGTCGGTGGCAGCTGTCCGCCGATGCCTGGCAACGTCGCCAGCACCGCGACCGGATCCATCCCGTGAGCGTCGAACTCCCCGCCGCCGACATCGTCCGGGCCGATCTCCATAACCACGAGCTCGCCGGCTGCGGCGGGCCCGGGGCGAGCGTCGATCAACACCAAGGCGGCATATCCCTCGAGCAGGTCGTACGCCAGGTGCATGCCGCGTATGCCGTAGTCGACCAGCCGCGCCTGGGAAGGCAGCGGTTCTCCGTCGCCGGCCAGGTAACGAACGACTTCGGGTCCGAAGCCGTCGTCGCTGAGAAAGATGTTGCCCACCCCCGCGACGAGAATGGTCGGCTGCTGGTTCGGTTCTCGGTTCACATCTTCCGCATCTCGACGTACCGCTTGACGTCGGGTATGGACCGAACGCCCACAAATACTCCGACCGCGAATGCCACAGCGGCCAACACAACCGCGACAATTCCGATGTTCTTCATCTGCTCTCACCTTCCTTCGTTGCAGAAACTCACAATGGGACGACCTCGTCGGGAGAGAAGTACAGGTAACGGCCGTACCAATCATGAAGGTCGGCAGCCGGATCATCGACCAGCACCACAGCGACGTGCGTCTCATCGTCAAGATCACGATGAATCGCCGTGACGCGCGCCAGCTGGTCGGCATAGAAGACGTCCTGCGCATCGGCGCGGCGCCGCGGGTTCAGCCGGACCAGGCTTCCTTTGCTGATCGTCGTGCCAGAGATCACGACTTCGCCGGTCTCGGGATCGTGATCATTGAAGATCGCGAACGGGTCGGCCGCGTCACTCCACGACGGTGGCATCGGGTCCGGATCGCGGAACGTGCCATGCAACCGCATCAGATCCTCGGCTGACATCGCATCGCAACGATCGATGATCTCGGCCGCCTTCGGATCGGTGGCCCGGGCTTCCGCCTTCTCGGCGTCGGTCATCGTCAACACCCGCAGCATGAGGATTTCGTCGATTTCGGTGGCGTCGAAGAGTGACCCGGTGCTCTCGCCGGCGATCTCGGGATAGTCATAAAGGATGATCGGCGAACCGAGAACAGCGGATACCTCGCCAGGCTCGCCTGCCAGCACCGGCCAGCAGCGATGCTGCCTGCACTGCTGAGCAGCCTCTTGCGCGTAGTCGGGCGGATCGATCACAGAGACGAACCCCACCCGCGGATCGTGAGATTCGATGATCATGTGGGTGCCGAGTAGTGAACGACGTAGCGCGTCGCCCTTACCGGCCAGCCCATCGGCTGTCGCCTGATTGTCGATGGACACGCTGAGCCGATGCAGTCCCTCGACGAGCTCCAGCCGGGCAGCGACGGTCGCCGCTATCGGCCAGCGCTGCCGCACCAGCCGGCCGGCCGGATTGCCGTGCTGATCATGAACCGGCTCGATGTTCTCGGCTGCGTCGGCCGTCACGGTCCAGGAGTGTCCAGACAGCAGATCGGGCAGGAGCACGGTGTGACTGGACTCCACGTCGACGGCTTCGTCCCAGCTGAACCAGCGCTCCGCGCCAACCCGCAGCTCGGGAACAGCTAGGTAGCCTCCACCATCCTGGACCTCCGTACGCCGCTGTTGGAGTTGCAGAAAGCGCACATGGAAGCTCAGAGTCGCCTGGATCTCCCACAACCGCTCGTCGGCCTTCGCGTCGACGAGGCAGTCCATAGACAGGTGCGCGTCTTCGCCGAGCCCGGCGTTGTCGGCGCCCTGCGGTCCCAGCACGCCGAACTGCCATCTCACCTGGTTCTTGCGCGAGGTCGCCCGGTACGGATAGAGCAGGTAACCCTCATAGAGCACCGCGTCCGCCACGGCACGTATCCGGTCGAGACTGGCCAGCTCAGAGCGTGCCGAATCGGCGCTCATGGCTCCCCCACCCGCTCTCGACTGAGCAGCCGCTCGAGAACGGAGTCCCAACTCGTCAGGCCATGATCAGCCTTGTATCTGGTCAGCTCGGCGAGGATGTCCCGGTTCAGCCGCAACCAGCCGCTGCCGGGAAAGTGCTGGTCCATGCACTCTCGCCAGACAGCGACGGGCATCCGGTAGGAGTCCTCAAGATGCCAGGGCACCTGCTCGACGCCGAATCCGGAGCTGCCCTGTATGAAGCAGGTGCCGGAGAACATGAAGACCAGCGGCACCTCTCCGATGCCAAGCTGGTGGAGGTACTTCGAAGCCGTCACCTCGAGGTCGTAGGTCACCGGCATAGGCAGATCGACCAGTGCCATCTCACTGAATCCCTGAACCACAGTCGAGCAGTGCATCCACAGGAACGGCTTGAGAGTCTGCGACCAGCGCTCGCGCGGTCCGAATTGGTCGGCGAGTCCGGCAATCTCCTCCGCGTCGTACCCCCGGCGCTGCGGCTCGATCCGCACCTGGCAACGAAGCGCGAGAGCATGTACCTTCTCGCCGGAATGCTCACTGATCTCCAGTCGTGCCGTTAACTGCGGCACCGCGGCGTACGGCTCACACACGATGTCGTCGATGCGGAAGGCAAGGTCGATCACGCGCCGACCTGCCGTCCTACCGCGCGGCTCCGCGCGGCAACCGTCGCAAAGAAGTCCTCGATCACTGCGCGCGCATCCTGCCCGCCGTCGAAGCCGCGCCAGACCGTACGTAGCCGGCCAGCCAACTCGTAACACGCGTCGATCGGCACCAGGAAACAATGTGCTTCGTGATCATGATCAGCACCGCGTACCAGAAGAGCTTCCACGTCATCGCTGAGAACGGTGAGCTCAGGATTGGCCTCGAGAACATCGCTCCATGCCGCCAGTCCCAGTTCCGACTCTGCTACGCCGGCGGGCCCGGGATAGAAGGCGACGACTCGGCCCAGCACGGAGCTGGAAAAGAAGAAGGCAAGTCCGACCGGAATGTCGAGCGAATCCCAACCGGCTTCGGGGAGCTCGAAATCGGGAAACGACAGATAGCGGTCAGGCACAGCGCGATAGCGCTGATTCGCAGCTTCGGCGGTGAACAGCAGACCGCAGCCGCGGCAGGTGCACATCAGCTGCCGGCTCTGGATATCGACAACGTGGCGATGATCATCGGTGATCGGCTCGGTGCACATGTCGCAGGTCTGCTGGTCCGGATTGGGCCGCGGACGGGTTGCGATCCGACGCAATACCGACAGGGCACCAACGCCGCCGGGCGGCACTGACCTTGCGCTCGGCGCCTGCGGGTCCACTGGCACGATTCGGCCCTCAGACGCCCGCCGGTACGGCCACGCTGAGCACGCCATCACGCTGCAGCAGCGGCAGCGGCTCGAGATGATGATCACCATCCAAGCCGGTCCCGGCGCGCCGCGCGTCATAGCGAGCACGGCAATGCGGACAGACCAAGATCAAGTTCGCGGCACTGGCCCCCAGCCGGCGCTCCAGGATCGCACCGACTAGCCCTTCGCCACATGCCGGACAGTGATCCCGATACACGAAAAGGTCTGCGCCAAGCCGGCACGCGACGAAGGAAGTGCCGTCCTTTTCGAACCCGCCGAGCTCCCCGGGCGACAGGTCGGCCAACTCCGGCATCGGCAGCCATGCAGCCGCGGCTTCGCTGTGATCGAGCCGCACCCTCAGTGACTCCACCGAAATCAATCCGGGCGCTGATCTCTCCGTCGGCTCGACCCGGATTGCTGTGACCTCTGGCGCGGCGGCCTCGATCGCGCCCTCCACGGCCAACTGCAGCGTCACCGTCGATGACGGACAGCTGTCACAGCTACCCAGCAACCGCAACGTCAGCACGCCGGCCTCGTCGATGCCCAAGAGTTCGACGTCGCCGCCGTGTGAACCCAGATAGGGCCGCACGCTGTCCAGCGCCGCTGCGACCCGGGTCGCCACGTCGTACGGATGTAGGCCGTGCACCAGGAGCAGCCCGGAGACGAGCTCGTCAGCGGCCAACGCATCGAGCGCTGTGCCATCGAGGCGACCGGCGTCGGCCAACACCTCGAGGAGCCGCTCCAGGCCCGCGCCATAGAGGTTGGTTACCAGCGCGACCAGATCCTCGCCGCGCTGCTGGGCCACCGGACCGGCCGTACCCAGAGCGCTCAGCAGGCCGTCGATCCGCTCACCTGTATCACTGAGTTGATCAAGCGATGCGGGCTGGGCATGTCGAAGTCCATCGGTGAGCCCTTCGACAGGCTCAGGGGGCATGTCGCTGGGCTCAGAGCGCAGGTCCCTGGGCTCAGGGTGCATGCTCACTCACCGGTTACGGACTGCGTTGGCGAGTGCAGCAGCTCGAGCTCCTTGCCGCCACCGAGGTACATGTGCACCCCACACGGCAGACACGGGTCGAAGCTACGCACCGTGCGCATCACGTCGATGCCCTTGAAGTGGTCCAGGTCATTTTCCTCGAAGATCGGCTGGCCCTGGACGGCATCCTCGTACGGGCCCGGAGTTCCGTAGGAGTCACGCGGGCTGGCGTTCCACGGGGTGGGCGGATACGGGTGGTAGTTGGCGATCTTGCCGTCTCTGATCACCATGTGGTGGCTCAGCACGCCACGAACCGCCTCTGTGAAGCCGCAGCCGATCCCTTCGTCCGGCACCTCGAACTTCTCCCAGGTCTTCGTTCGACCGGCGCGGATCTCCTCCAGCGCTTTCTCCGCGAAGTAGAGCGCACAGCCAGCGGCATAGGCCTGGAAGTAGGTCCGCGCGCGATTCCGCTCCAGGGTGTTGGAGCCGTGCACCGGGATCTTCCATTCGAAGCTCACGGGGCCCTTCAGCGCCGTCTTCGGCAGGTTGATCTGAACGCTGGTGCCAGTCGCCTTGACATAGCCGCCGACGTCCACCAGCCCGGACAGTGCGGTCGACCACAACCGGGCGAGCGGGCCGCCGCCGGTGTCGAGCGCGAGGTGATCTTGACCGTCGTACCAGCGCGGGCTCATCACCCAGCTGTACTTGTCGTCGAGATCTCGCTTTTGCGGATGCGGGTTGGTGTGCTGGTTCCACGGATGGCGCCGGTCGACCGGATTACCCAGCGGATCGTTCTTGACGAACATCTCCTGGTCGGTCCAGTCGTCGTAGTACGAGGTACCAAGCAGGATCCGGATGCCGAGGTTGATGTCGACCAGATCGTTGGTGACGAGCTTCCCGTCGACGACCACGCCAGGCGTGACGTACATGGCCCGGCCCCAGTCGGTCATGTCCTTGTAATCGAAGTTGCAGACGTCAGGATCTTGAAAGGAACCCCAGCAGCCGAGCAAGGTACGCCGCAGCCCGACCTGCTCGTAACCGGGCAGCGCCTCGTAGAAGAAGTCGAACAGGTCGTCGTGCATCGGGACGACCTTCTTCATAAACTCGACATAGCGCATCAGTCGCGATAGGTAGTCGGTCATCAGCTGGATCGTCGCCACCGTTCCAACGCCGCCCGGGTAGAGCGTCGAGGGATGAACGTGGCGACCCTCCATGAGGCAGAACATCTCGCGGGTGTAGCGGCTGACCTGAAGCGCCTCGCGGTAGAAGTCACCGGTAAACGGATTCAGCGCTCGCATGATGTCGCCGACCGTGCGATAGCCATGATCACCAGCGTGCGGCGCCTCGGTCTGATTGGCCCGCTCCAGCACACCGGGGTTGGTCTCGGAGACCATCTTTTCGCAGTAGTCCACCCCGACCAGGTTCTCCTGGAAGATGTTGTGATCGAACATGTACTCGGCAGCCTCGCCGAGATTGACGATCCACTCGCCGATGTGCGGCGGCTTCACCCCGTACGCCATGTTCTGGCAGTAGCAGGAGCAGGTCGCGTGGTTGTCGCCGCAGATACCGCAGATCCGGCTGGTGATGAAATGGGCGTCCCGCGGGTCCTTGCCCTTCATGAAGATCGAATAACCGCGGAAGATCGATGAGGTCGACTTGCACTCGCTGACGACCCGCTGCTTGAAGTCGATCTTGGTATAGATACCGAGGCTGCCGACGATCCGGGTGATCGGGTCCCAGGCCATCTCGACCAGGCCTTCGGCATTTTCAGTGATCTTGCTCGGTTTGGCCATGGTCGTGGTCATGGGCGCTTGCCTCCTTGAGGTGCTGAACTGTGCTGCCTACCAGGTGCGAGTCGCGCCCGTGGTGAGTTGGGAACCCCGCTTACGCCACTTGGGTTCTTTGTCGATGGTGTGCTGGGTCGCGGCGCGCAGCCGGCGTAAGGTCCCGCCCCATGCATTGACGACGGTGGTGGATAGTTTCGCGCCGGGCGGCTCGTCCATGAAGGGCATGAACTTGTCCGGGAAGCCCGGCATCGTGCATCCGATGCAGATGCCGCCGACGTTGGGGCAACCACCGACACCGTTCATCCAGCCGCGCTTCGGCACGTTGCACTTGACGACGGGGCCCCAGCAGCCGAGCTTGACGATGCACTTGGGTGAGCCGTACTCGGTGGCGAAGTCGGCTTGCTCGTAATAGCCCGCCCGATCGCAGCCCTCGTGCACGGTGTTGCCGAACAGCCACGTGGGCCGCAGCGCCTCATCGAGCGGGATCATCGGCGCCTGATCGGTGGCCATGTAGAGCAGATAGGTCAGTGTCTCGGAGAGGTTGTCAGGCTGAATCGGGCAGCCGGGCACATTGACGATCGGTATGCCGGCCTTCGACTTCCAGCTCCAGCCGAGGTAATCGGCAACGCCCATGGCTCCAGTCGGGTTGCCGGCCATGGCGTGGATGCCCCCGTAGGTCGCACACGTGCCGGCGGCGACGATGGCCGTAGCCTTCGGTGCCAGCCGGTCCAACCATTCCGAGGTGGTGATCGGCTGCCCGGTGAGAGGGTCGTTGCCGAATCCGCACCAGTAGCCCTCGTCCTTGATCTTCTCGTTCGGGATCGAGCCCTCGACGACCAGAACGAACGGTTCCAGCTCGCCGCGGTCAGCCATGCGGAACCACTCGAGGAAGTCGTCCTGACCGCCCGTCGGCCCGCACTCGAAATCAATCAACGGCCAGTGCACCGCGATCTGGGGTAGGCCTGGAAGCGCGCCGAGAGCGATCTCCTCGATGCTCGGCTGGGTCGCGGCAGTCAGTGCGACCGAGTCCCCGTCGCAGCTGAGGCCGGCGTTGATCCACAAGACGTGGATCAGAGTTTGTTCTGCCTTGACGGCGGCGGGCGTCGGCATAGCAGCCACCTTTCCCGACCTGGATCTGCGCCGATCCATGCTGCTGGGACCGACGATCGGCCTACTTCTGCAGCTTCTTTGTTCTTAACATTCGGTTCCGAACTACGTCAAGCACAATCAGGCCTCACCTCACTGGCACTGCGGCGTTGTGCAGCCACGCGTACCAGGCATCAAGCCCGTCTCCCGACTTGACCGACAGCGGCATGATCTCGGCCCTCCGGTTGAGGCTTTGTGCGTAGCCGGCAAATGTTTTCAGATCGAAGTCGACATAGGGCAGCAGATCGGACTTGTTGACGATCACCAGGTCGGCCGCTGAGAACATGTGTGGATACTTCAGTGGCTTGTCCTGACCCTCGGTAACCGAAATGATCACCACCTTGGCATGCTCACCAACATCGAAGAGCGCTGGACAGACCAGATTGCCGACGTTCTCGATGAACAGCCATGATCCTGGTTCGGGATCCAGCGCTGCGACGGCCGTTTCGACCATGCGAGCGTCGAGGTGGCATCCGGCTCCGGTATTGACCTGAACTGCACGAGCGCCGGCGCGTCGGATGCGCTCCGCGTCAAACGTCGTTTCCTGATCGCCCTCGATGACGCACACGGGATAGGCGTTATCCAACTCAGCAATCGTGCGTTCCAGCAGCGAGGTCTTGCCGGACCCGGGCGAGCTCATCAGATTGAATGCCGTGACGCCGCGCTCGGCAAACCAGTCCCGATTGTGCTGAGCGAGGTGATCGTTCTTGGCCAGGATCGCCTCGCCGATGATCAGGTTTTCGGTGCTCGGAGTCGGCCGCTGGACCGCGCCGGACGACGAATGACGGTGATCGTGGTGATCGTGCTTATGGTCATGATGCTGGTGATCATGATGCTGATGATCATGGGCGTCGAGGGTTAGCACCCGAACGTCATCGTCGTTGCCACAGCCGCAGGTCAGGCACATGACTCCACCTCCAGTTCGACCGAGAGGACGCGGAGTTCGCGGCCCGCGACCAGGTCGACGTCAGCGCTGCCACAGGCGCACAGCAGGATCAGGTCGCCGAGTGCGAAATCCTCGCCGCATGATCGGCAGTGCGCCGCCCCCGGGGTTTGTTCGATCACCAGCGTTGAGCCCTCGAGGGACGTACCGCTGCTGATGAGTTCATAGCAAAATTGCATCGCGTCGGGCACTACGCCGGACAGCGCGCCGACGTCGAGCCGCACCAGGTCGACCCGCCGCCCGGCTGTTCGCTCGATCACCAAGTCGACCACGCTCTGGGTAATGGCAAGCTCGTGCATCCACACTCCTGCCCGCTACTTTACGGCGACCTCATCGCAAAGTCTCGGTCCCGCAACCCTCAGCTGCGCGGCAACCCGCGTGCGGCCAGCCAGCCTCCAAACTGTTCCGGTGTTCGCACGCCGTTCTCGATTACGGCGGTGTAGATCTCGAAGCCGCCGATCTGATCTGGGTAGCTCGGCAGCCGGAACCACACGTCCTTGATCCGCAGTACCGCCGCGCGCTGCTCGCTGGTGATCGCGTTCCGTAACGCCCGATGCCATGCCGTGACGTTGTCGTGAACGTCGTGCAGCCACAGTGTCAGGTCCAGGCGCCAGACCCCCGCCGCACGCTCGAGCAGGAACGGGACGTGATATCGCTCCTCTTTGACCAATCCGGTAGAAGTCCGATCGGCCCGCTCATCGCGGTAGTCGAAACCGATCACGCCAGGAAGATCCATCAGCCGGGAGATCAGACGCAGCACGTCGCGAGGGGCGTAATCGGCTCCGACCAGTGCAGCAACATCAAGATCGCGCCAGCACATCAGGCCCGAGACGTAGCTGCCCGTTACCTCCAGCGGTCCGATATCGGTGAAGATCGCCGATCGATCGAGCTCGTCGAGGAGTGCGGCGGCCTCTGCCTGCAATGTCGACTGCCTCGTTTCGAGCTCGTCATCTCCTGACCGCGGCAGCACGACCGCGACACTAGCAGCGAAATTGGAATTCCCGAGCGAATTTCTGGGCACGTTATTACTGGGCGAGTATCGGAAGTTCCCGGACCGATGATCAGAAATCGAGGGGCTCTATTTGTCGTCCGTTTGCCCTAGCATCTCTTCATGGGTGAACGTGTTCTGATCCTTGCGGCCGGCATTGGTTCAGGCCACAACATCGCAGCTGGTGTCCTCGAGTCATCTTTTCGCGCCGCTGACCAAGTTGATGCGGTACAGAAGCTGGACATCCTCGAGGCGACCAATGAGGTCTACAGAACGCTCTACGACGAGGGCTACTTTGCCTTGGTGGAAGCAGCGCCCTGGCTTGTCGGCTGGGGTTACGACGCGAATGACCCACCATTCAAATTGGCGAAATGGACCTCGATGTGGGATCGCATCAACAACACTGCAACGAGCAGGGCCATCAAAGCCTTTCGCCCCACCATCGTCGTCTGTACCCATTTCCTGCCGACCCGATTAGTGTCGCTGATGCTGACCCGTGGCGCGCTCGAGGCAAAGCTCGCGGTCGTCACCACCGACTACGACTTTCAGGGACTGTGGCTGACCAGCCCGTTCAACCACTTCTTCGTAGCGCGTGACGAAACCAAGGCCTACATGGCCGCCATTGGGGTGCCCGCGGACCGGATCACGGTCTCCGGAATACCGGTTCGGCCCGGATTGGCCGATGCGGTCGATCGCAAAGCGGTCCTGCGCCGCTACAACTTACGTCCGGACTGGCCGATCCTGCTGATCTCTGCCGGCGCTGCGGGCGGCGCGTACACACAGACGATCGTGCAGCAGACGATGCGGATGACCAACGACTTCCAGGCCGTGGTGGTGTGCGGCCGCAACGACCAGCTGAAGAGCCAGATCGAGGGCCTTACCGCCTTCAACCGCGACCGTTACCGCGTACTGGGTTACACCAACGACATGGCCGATCTGATGCGTACGGCGACCCTGTTCGTCGGGAAGCCGGGCGGACTGTCCTCATCGGAGTGCATGGCCGCGGGTTTGCCGATGGTCCTTATCCACCCCATCCCGGGGCAGGAGGTGCGGAACAGCGACTTCCTGCTCGAGGAGGGCGCTGCGGTGCGCTGCAACTACCAGACGACCGTGGGTTACAAGATCGATCGTCTGCTGGCCGAACCAGATCGGATCAAGCGGATGGCCAAGGCGGCCAGGCGAATCGGACGACCGGAGGCCGGACAACAGATCACCGCTCAGGTGCTCGACGATCAGACCCCACCACTCTGGATCACTCAGGCGGCCCAGAAGTCGGTGCTTGCCTCCAGTGAGCAAGGGATTGCTGCCGCGAACCTTTACGCCGGTCGTCGCGTTCGGACCTTGATCAATGGTTCAAGTGGTCTATCCGCTGGCGTGATCACGACGGCACAGCTGGATTCGCTGCTACCGACGAAGGTGGATGGCCGGTCCCGTAAGAACATCGCGCTGTCTGCTGACCAAATCACCAAACTGCGGCGCCGTACAGAGCCCGGGCTTTTCTTCACCTTGCGCCGAATCCTGGACAAGGCAAGCGACTTGAGGCTCGAGCTGCGTACCTGATTCCTGCTCGCAACTGCAGGCGTCATACGCCGGCGCGGGTGAGCACAGCCATGCTGCCGTGAATCGGATGTTGGCTACGGAATTAAGGGCATCACATTTCTGCTGAAGCGGCTCAGAATAGTCCTTACAGAAACCCCGAGTTCCGGGACAAGAATTTCTCAAGGAGCCCCGATGGCCACGGCTTAGCCGAGTCATTTCCAAACGAGCCACGCCGGAGCCCAGCCTGCCGTAAAGAGCCGGTACGTCGCAGCCGGTGCGTTCCGGCGCCGGTACGCTCCGCGGCCGGGTACGTTTCGCAGCACAGACGTCGAAAAGACCGGCCGATCGGTGACGTGGGGGGTCGTTTCGCAGCACAGGCGTCAAAACGACCCCGCCCGCCGGGTGCTGAGTGCAACAAGCCCAGCCCCGATCATCAGCAGCACAGCGAGACCGAGCATCAAGCCGGAAAAGCTGATCGGTAGCTGGGCGACGAGCGGACCGCAGGAGGCGCCGGCGAAAACCACCAGGCCGTTGACCGCGAGGGCGCCCGCGCGAGAGGAGCCGCCCCGGTTGCCGACCAAAGCGATCGTCGAGGGAATGATCGTGGCAATGCCCAGGACGAAGATCATGCTGGCAATGACCAATCCCAACAGAGCGCCCGCCGACAGGGCTTCCGCGACGAGCCCGACCGCCGCCAGCAGGAATCCGGCGACTGCAACCCGCGTGGCGCCGTAACGTCCGGCGAGCCAGCCCGCGACCGGTGCGAGCAGCATGGCTGGCAGGCCCGCGAGGCGTACCAACAGCACTCCTGTGTGATCAAGTCGGAACTGCGTCTGGAGCAGCCCACCCAGAGCCGCGTACATGCCAACGAAGCTCAACAGCACCGAGAAGGAAGCGGCGTTCACGAGCGCGAGCTCGCGTCGAACCGCCAATGTTATAAGCGCGCGATACTTCTCAGTCAGGCTCGCCGGCTCCCCGCTGCGCAGCGGCTCAATCAAGATCACTGCTATCGCAAGAGCCGCGATCATGAAAGCCGGTGCCGCCAGGCCGAACACCCAGTGGTGGCCAAGTGCGTCCGCCACCGCTTGCGCGTAGACCTGACCCAAAATGCCGGCCGACAGGAAGGCCGTCGACATGGCGCCGATCCCGGTTGATCGCCAACGCGGCGGGAGCGCTTCACCAATGTAGGCCAGCGCCACGGCGGAGAAACTGGCTGCCACCAGTCCCTGCACGGTTCGTAGCAGCGCCAGCACCGGCAGTGACGGCGCGGCAGCCAAACCGGCGGTGACGATGGCAAGCACGGCCATCCCCGGCACCAGGATCGGCTTGCGGCCGTAGCGGTCAGACAGAGGGCCGAAGATCAGAAACCCGAGACCGTATGCCAGCGCATAGGTGGTGCCCAAAGCGGCTGCTGTGGCCGAGCCGCCACGGCCGAGCACCTCGGCGATGATCGGTGCTAACGGGATCGCCAAGTAGAGCTGGGACAGCACCAGCAACGCAGAGCTGACCAACACGGCGAGCGGGGCAAGAACCGGCGCTTGCTCTGTGCCAGCCGTTGCCCGCGCACGTTGTGTCATGGTCCCCCCGATCACGATCATGACAGACCGTGGAGAGAGTTCGACACTCCTCGTGGCTCTAGCGCAGAGCGCTCTCAACAGTCATGATGCGTGCCACGTTTGCAGGGCTGAAGAACTCGGCAGGTGAGGTCACACCGCCATTCACCTGCGCGAATCCGTCCATGGCGTCCTGGTTGCCTGGCATAGCGGCCAGCAGCTGTTGCAGCTCGGGCGGAGGTGGCTCCAGCGTCGCGAGCTCAGTCGTGAACTCATACATCGGAAGCACCTGCGCGTCGCGGCGTGATTGGTAATCCGCCATAGCGGCGTCGAAGGAGCGAGCACCGCTGAATGCATCGTCCAACGCCGTCGTACAGAGCTCGGCATCCCGGAACGCGTCATGGATTCCTTGGGCGGTGATGAAGTCCTTGTTGTACCCGGCGTCTCCGACGAGGGCCCATCCCGGACCGAACGGTTTGCGGAAGAAGTTCGGCACTGCCGTACCGACGAAGCGAGTCTCCCGGGTGCCTGCCGCTAACCGTTGCCCGAACGACGGCGCGAGGTCGAACGCCTTGTGGTAGTTGCCTTCGATGTCTTTCTTGTTGGCCTCGAATTCGGCGTACGGCCAAGCGGCTATCACCACAGTCAGATCATCGTTCGTCGGCCAGGCCGCCATCCCGCGGCTCGGACGGACATAGGTTTCGAAACGGCCGTCCATCGGCAGGCCACTCCAGTAGGCGTAGTACGCGGCAAGCAGTGGCGGCTTCTGGTGGTACTGCCACGGGTGAACAGCCTGGGCGACGAGCGAATGCCTGCCGTCAGCTCCAATGACGACGCGGGCGTACTCGGCGAGTGTCCTGCCGCCCTTGCCGTGCCCGCGAATGCCGGTGACCCGGTCATCTTCGTCAAGCACGGATTCGACGGTGAAGCTCTCCCGCACCTCCGCGCCCGCTTCCACCGCCGCGTCCAGCAGCACCTTGTCCAGCACGGTACGACGTGGTCCGTACGCGACGGTCCCGGCCGGGTCGGGAGCTCCGGAGAGCGTGAACGGCCCGAAATCGAAGGCGTAGGTGTCGATGGCGGGACAACCACTGGCCACCACCTTGTTCAGCAACCCCCAGCGCTGGAGCGCATTGATACCCGGCGGATGCACCAGGTGGGTCGAGATCGTGTCGCTGGGGAACGTCGCGCGGTCGACGAGCAGCACGTCGTACCCCTTGCGGGCGAGCAGCATCGCGGTCGGCGACCCGGCAACGCGAGCACCCACCACGATGGCGTCATAGATCTTGCCGGCCATGTCAGCTCCCAAAGACCTGAATGCGGAATCGCATCTGCAGGATGGACCGGTCCGGCCAGTGGAAGTAACGGGGAATTCCCCTAACTACGGGCTGGTTTGGTGGCGTAACGCGTAGCCGGCAGCTTCGGCGCGGTTCCGCAGGCCGAGCTTGGAGAGCACGTTTCCGACGTGGTGCTCCACGGTCTTGCGGGTGATGTAGAGCCGATCGCCGATCTCGGAATTGGACAGGCCTGCGCCGAGGAGCTCCAACACCTCGGCTTCACGCCTGGTCAGGGCGCCGACGCCTTTGGGGCCGGTACGGATGGGCGCACCCAGAGAGCGCAGCAACGCTCCGGCCGCATCCGCGTACCGTGCGGCGTCCAGTCGCTCGAAGTCCTCCAGCGCAGCCTTTGCCTCGGCGACAGCCACCTCGGGCGAACGCTCGGCCAACGCGTACGCCATCTCGAGCCGGGTCCGCGCCAACTCCATCGGCAACTGCGCCTTGGCGAACCCCTTCAGCGCGGCGTTCAAGCAAGAGCGCGCATCGCCTTCGCCGGTCGCGACGCAGACTCGGCCTCGCGCGAACGCGGCGGCCGCGGGCAAATAGGTCCCATGTTGGGTCTCCGCGATGCGCTGCAGGCGTTGCGCAGTCTGTTCGGCATCGTCGACGCAGTCCTGCTCGAGGTAGACGTCTACCAGGAGCGCGAGCAACGGACCGATCATGTTGGACGCACCAAGCGCGGCAACTTCGTCGTCGGAACCCTCGGTGGCTCGCTCCAAGAGGTCCCTGGCCAGCGCGACATCACCGCGCGCGAGGTGGAATGCAGCACAGGTGCGTACGGCGTCCGGGTGTTGCTCCAGTCCCTTCAGCAGCTGCCCGGCCTCTTCCAGGCGGCCTTGCCGGACGCGCAGCTCGGCCAGCCGGATGATCGCCGCGGCGCGTCGCTGCGGCATGCCGCTGTCGAAGTGTCGGGCGGCGTCGATGAGCTGCACCTCAGCCTCTTGCCAACGGCCGGCCGCTGTGAGGATGCCTCCATAGTGCGCACGGCAGAATGCGGCGACCGCATTTCGGCTGGCCATCGCCTCAGACGCGGCGCGCATCCACTGGTCGGCGCGCGGCACATCGTTGACGAGCTCGCAAGCCCAGAAAAGGCCACAGAACAGGTTGTCCACGGTTGCGATCTCGGTCAGCCCGCCCTCACACAGCACGGCCATCGATTCGTCGAGGAGCG
>Ga0193703_1000017_pt1 | contig 17624 bp, 18 predicted proteins | sample U3a2metaG_FD_143062 | JGI IMG/M metagenome (GOLD analysis project Ga0193703, IMG submission 143062) | Soil microbial communities from a riparian zone of the East river system, Colorado, United States - U3a2 | ecosystem: Environmental > Terrestrial > Soil > Riparian zone | place: USA: East River...
TTTCCATTGGCAGCAATATCCTGTTCAAATCCGAAATCATCCAACAATGTTTTCATCAGTAGCTGGTTGAGGGCAATATCTTCAACCACCAATACTTTAATATTTTTAATTTCCGGATCCAGCTCCATTATTTCTGCTTCCGCTTCCACTTCAGCATTCGTTTTTTGAAAATCTAAAGTGAAACTGAAAACTGAGCCCTCATCAATTTTACTTTTTACTCGAATACTTCCACCCTGCGGTTCTATTAACTGTTTAACAATTGAAAGGCCTAATCCCGTTCCTCCATACAATCTTGACGTATGACTGGATGCTTGTTGAAAATTTTCAAAGATCTTTTCTATTTTATCTTCCGCTATTCCAATTCCTGTATCGGTCACTGCAAATTCGATCGTAACCTTCTGTTCATCTTCATGAATTAAATTAACGCTTACTTTAATTTTTCCTTTAGTTGTAAACTTTACTGCATTACTTACAAGATTTAAAATGATCTGGTGTAAACGCACCGGGTCGCCCAACAACACTTCAGGGATCCTGTTGTCATACTCTTTTACCAGTTCTAAATTCTTTTCCTGGATCTTTGGTTCAAACATGTGAAGCATGGCCGATATGGATAAGGCCATTTTGAACGGTGTTTGTTCAAATGTCATTTTTCCTGCATCTACTTTTGCCAGGTCGAGTATATCATTGATCAACACAATTAATGCATCGCCACTCAATTTTATGGCCGTCAAATATTCTTTTTGCTTTGCAGACAGATCAGTTTTCAACAACACTTTCGTAAAGCCGATGATCGCATTCATGGGTGTGCGGATCTCATGACTCATGTTTGACAAAAATTGCTGTTTTGCTTTCACTGCATCTTCTGCTATCGCTGTAGCGGTTTCGGCTGCACTCTTTGCTTCTTCAGCAATTAGTGTTGCCAGCTCAGCAAACACTTTTGCCTCTATTAATTCTTTTTCATTTCTTTTTTGTTCTGTAATATCTCTTGCCACTACAACTGCGCCAAGCACTTTTCCTTGTTCATCTTTATAAACAGACCCGTTAAATAATACATCCGTCAACTTGTGATCGATTACTGTCAGTGGATAATCTGTCACAAACCCTTTTGCGAATACTTCCTGGTAAACTTCACGGGCCTTTTGTGGTTCGGTAAAATAATCGAAGAAGTTAGTGCCTGTAAGTTTTTCCCGTGTCAAGCCTGTAATGTTCGTCAATGCTTCATTCATATCTGTGATCTTACCTTCCGTACTTATGGTTACCAACGGATCATGACTTGCTTCAATAAGACTACGAGAATATTGGGAAGCTAATTTTGCAGAATTGGTGGATACTTCAAGTTCTTTTTTTTCAATTTCCTGTTTTTCTTTCTCATTGTTTTGAAAAATAAGCTCTTCGTTAGCAATTATTAACTCAGCTGCCTTTTTTTCTTTCACTTTGTTTTGAAAGACAAGTTCTTTGTTGGCAATAATTAACTCAGCTGCCCTTTTTTCTTTCTCATTGTTTTGAAAGACAAGCTCTTTGTTGGCAATGCTTAGCTCTGCTGCCCGTTTTCCTTTCTCTTCATCTTGAAAGACAAGTTCTTTGTTAGCAATTCCTAATTCAGCTGCCCGTTTTCCTTTCTCTTCATCTTGAAACGCAAGTTCTATGTTGGCAATTCCTAACTCAGCTGCCCGGTTTCCTTTCTCCTTTTTTTGAAATGCAAGTTCTTTTCGTGCAATGATCAACTCTGCTGATAGTTTATTTTTCTCTTGTTTTTGAAGGGCAAGTTCTTTAAGAGCTATTAGTAACTCATCTTTATCCGATTTTTTTAATTTTGCCATATTCTTTCTTGATAAAATTGGTTTGTTTTAATTTATTCCATTTGTTCCAAAAGCTACCGGTAGGACACCAACATCTTCAATCGAGGTTCGCCTTTTATCTTTCAGTTGTCTGAAATGCGAAGGAGTGAGACCTGTAACTTTTTTAAATTGATTGGATAAATGAGCAACGCTGCTGTAATTCATCTTCCAGGCAATTTCAGTAATGTTCAGCTCATCATAAATGATCAATTCTTTTATTCGCTCAATTTTATGAGCAATGATGAAATGCTCGATCGAGGTACCCTGGACCTCGGAAAACAAATTTGCCAGGTATGTATAATTGTGGTTTAATTTTTCACTTAAAAAATCAGAGAAATTTATTTTAATGTTTTCATCTGAATGATGAACCATTTCAATAACAGCAGTTTTGATTTTTTCAATTAGTATAGCTTTTTTATCGTCCATTAACTCAAATCCTGAGATCAACAAGGCGGCTTTCATTTGCTCACGTTGTTCTGCAGAAATATTTTCCATGATCTCTACCTCACCCAGGTCGACGACGATAAAATGCAGCCCAAGCTTTCTCAGCTCCTCTTTTACCGCCATTTTACAGCGGTTGCTTACCATGTGTTTAATGAATATTTTCAAATAACTCCTCTTTTTATAACGGGTGCTGCTAAAGTTGAGCCATTTTGCCCCAGGAGGTGTTATATAATACTTCTAATAAGTTACACAATTCACACATTAATTGAATTCAGATGAATTAGTGCGGATTAAGATGGCGTTTTTACTAAAAACAGTCATTGCCACCAAGATGAAAATTTGTAATCAGTAACTTAATTCCCATCTATATCGCTCAAAGAAAAAGATCTTTTGCCAACGGTCTCTAAAAAATTCACCAGGTGAGTATTGAATGCAGTGAGATTCTCAAGATTGCTTAGATGACCTGCCTGTTGAATAATTTCCAATTTCGAATTCAATATCTTTTCGTGCATCTGTTGCGCGGCGGCAATTGGTGTTATTTTATCTTCTTGGCCAACCATGATAAGTACGGGAATATTTATTTCCGGTAGCTGGTCACAGGTCTCTTTGCGTTCTGCCAAAGCATGCAGGGTATTGCAAAGTGATTGCTTTGGAGTACTTATGATCATCTCCCTTACAGCATCAATTACATTTTTATTTTTTGTGAAAGTTTCCTGTGCAAAAAGTTTTTTTATAATTTCATCAGCATACTGTTCTACTCCTTTTTCTTTAATGCTAATAATTGCGTTGCACCTGTTTTCTTTTATTTCGGGTGTATCAGCTATACATTGTGTATCATTTAAAATAAGCCCATCAAAACGATCTGGATGTTTTAAAACTGCATTAAGTGCTATATATCCACCCAGGGATAAACCACACAGGATCGATTTTTCAATCTTTAGTTTTTCCATGAGACGTAGCAGGTCAATAACAAAAAGTTCAATAAAGAATTCATCAATACCCGGATCAGAATTTCCATGTCCGCGGATATCATACGCTATCACTCTGTAATTCTCCTTCAATGCTTCTACCTGTATATTCCACATAGATTTATTTAACGGAAATCCATGGATGAAGATAATAACAGGAGCATCATCGGGTCCATGGTCACTGTAACTAACCGTAAGATTATTTATAGTTATGTTGATTTTATTACCAATACGGCGGCGCATGATTTTTTGTTTTATTAATGATCAATTTATTATCCGGCAAAGTTGAACACTCCTTCAGGCAGGAGTGTTACACAGTTTTTAAAATAAATTACATGATTCACACATTTAAGAGAATAAATTTCTCAATGTGTAAGAGATTTCGACCAGGCTTATAAACCTTCTGGTATCTTTTTTACCGGAATTATCAGTGTGGCATTTTTTATTGAGTCAGCTGTAAATTTAAGTTGCTGTTTTATCCTTTTGTCTTCTTCTTTTTTTAATTCAGCAGCTTTTTTAGCTTCTGCTTTTTTCTTTTTATTAAAAAAACCTTTTAATAATATATTACTTTTTGCGGCTTCCATATTTTCATTGAGTCCTTTTGTGGCTCCCTGTATATTACGCATGGTAGTGTCAAGGGATTCACTCAATCCTCCACTATTAAGTTTGGCAGTAAACACGGCAAACTCATTGGAAGCTGTTTGCAGGTTGACAAGTGTGCTTTGCAGGCTATTGGAGAATTTTTCATCACTGATCAGTTTCGACAGCGCACCATTTCCTGTATTCATCTTAGTGGTAAATTCTGCAAGCTGTGCTGTAATAATGCCAGCATTGTCAACACTTGTTTTTGCGCTCAGCATCACATCCTCCATTTCAATTGCATTTTTTGTCAGGATAATATCCCCGTTATTTACCGGGCTTTTATCGGATGTGCCAGGAGAAATGGTTAATACTTTGTCACCCATCAGTCCATCGGAACCAATGCTAGCTCTTGCATCTTTTTTAATAAACTCCTGGTATTTTTTTCTGATCACAAGATCCACCATTACAGAAGTGTCCGTTAGCAATTCCACTTCATTTACATTGCCAATATTGATGCCCGAAAAACGAACATTATTCCCCACTTTCAAACCACTGACAGTTTTGAACAGTGCTTTTAAATGAAAAGTATTTCCAAATATATTTTTTTGCTTGCCAACAAAATAAATAGTTGAAACAAACAGCACCAACCCCAGTATTACAAAGATTCCCAATTTCCATGTGAACCCGGATTCTTTTCTCATAACTTAATTTTTTATCAACGATTAAATAAAAAAGGAACGCACCCATGCATCGTCACTACTTTCCAATGATGCATAACTACCCTCTGCTACCATTACACCATCTTTTAAAATAACCAATCGGTCTCCAGTGAGCTTCGCACAAGCCATATCATGTGTAATGATGATCGACGTTGTTTTATATTTCTTTTGAATGCTCAATATCAATTCACTTATTTCTCGTGAAGTGATGGTATCTAAACCTGTTGTTGGTTCGTCATAAAGTATGATCTCAGGACGTAATATAAGTGTACGTGCCAGCCCGACCCTTTTGCGCATACCTCCTGATAACTCCGAAGGCATTTTATCAATTGCTTCTTTTAGCCCGACACTTTCCAATGCTTCATTTACTGAACGCTCTGCTTCCTTGGCCGTTATTTTTTTTGAATGACGTTTTAAAGGAAATAAAAGATTTTCCCGTACCGTCATTGAATCATACAGTGCTGAATTTTGAAAAAGAAAACCGATCCTGACTCTTATTGCATTTAGTTGTTGGCTATCCAGGTTGGTAATATCTGTATCAAATACTTTTAATTCGCCCTTGTCGGCATTAACTAATCCGACCAGGCATTTTATTAATACTGATTTACCAGATCCTGACTTCCCCAATACTACCAGGTTCTCCCCTTTTTTTACAGTAAGATCTACCCCCTTTAATATATCTGTATTTTTTCCGAATGATTTATACAGGCCTTTTATATTTATTACAGGTGCGACTATAGTATTTATTTCATGGTTTAAGTGATCAGCAACCTTTTGTTTTATTGTATTTGTTTCTACTTGTATCATTTTTGTTTCAGAAAAAAAGATCAGTTAATTGTACAGCCATCATATCTATAATAAATATTGCAAGTGATGCTGTTACTACCGCAGAGTTAGCAGCCTTGCCGACACTTTCAGTACCATTGGCTGCTGTAAATCCTTTGTAACAACCAATCAATCCAATAAAAAATCCGAAGAAAAAAGTTTTAATAGTAGCCGGAACGATATCTAAAAAGTCAAGTGAGGATAGTACCTGTGAAAAATAACGATACATGGTAACATCACTATGAATATTAACTCCCACATAACCGCCTAAAATTCCAATGCCGTCTGCAAAGACAACTAACAATGGTACCATCAGTGTGGTAGCCAACACTCTTGTAACAACTAAATATTTATAAGGATTAATAGCGGAAACTTCCATCGCATCTATTTGCTCGGTTACTTTCATGGATCCTAATTCAGCGCCAATCCCGGAAGAAATTTTTCCTGCACAGATCAATGCGGTGATCACAGGAGCAATTTCACGTATCAGTGAAAGTGCGACCATACCTGGTAACCAGGACTCTGCGCCAAACTCAGCCAATGTAGGCCGTGACTGAATTGTCAGCACTAATCCCATAATAAAACCTGTAATTGCAACTAGCGGCATGGATTTATATCCTATGATATAGCATTGCCTTATAAATTCTTTTATTTCATATGGCGGTTTAATAGCTTCTCTAAAAAACCGTACAATAAATAATGTAGCATTACCTGCTTCTGCAAAACCGTTCTTTAAATTAATAACCAATTTTTATTTTTTAGCGACTGAAAAGAAGGATAGATGATATAATGAGAAACAGAACTCCAAAAACCAGTGCGATAATAAAGCCAGGATAAGTAAATCGTTTCATATTTTAAATTTGAGCTATAAATGATCTTCAATTTTCTAAGCAATTAATGAATTGCATTTTAAACTGAAATTTCTTTTAAAAACAAGGGTCTATTTTTAAACTTAAAAATTTTTCGGGTAACTAATACCCCAAATACCTGCAGCAACAATAACAGCAACTACGTTTAAGATGGTTTTAATTTTACGATCAACTGAACGTAGTAATTGATAAGCCAAGAATTACGCCAACAACACCTTAAACAATATTAAAAATAGGAAGCAGGAGAATAAAAATATTTTTTTAAAAGATGTAAGTAAAGGTCTGTCTGCTGCTAAGTATAATTGTTATACAATCAGTGAAATAATTTATATTATTCATATATCCGCAATCGGGAAAGGGGTATGATGATCTTTTATTATCGACAATCTGCGAAACTATTAACCGCGGGCCTTTTTACTAAAGGCAATAATGAGATATGCTATTATAAGCGTCCCAATTGTGATAAGGATTATTCCTACGAATACAGGAGTTATTTTCAGTGCTATGATTAAATTTTGAATAATTTTTTTTGCTTTTTAAATTATAACTCACAATGATTTCAAATATTCCACCCGGTCTTTTCTTATGACTGTGAGAAGAAAATCACTTTACCCGAATTTATTGTATCTGAATTATTGCAAAGTAAAGGTGAGCACTTTTTAAAAGATAATCGTTATACGATCTTTGAAATAAGTTGTATAATTCACATCTTAATTCAATTCAGAAGAAATAGCGTGAATATTAATTGCAAGCCTTTTCGAAAGCTGGATTACTTTCCGGAAGTGGTTTATTTTCAACCGTTTTTTTTCCCCCATCATTTTGTTTTAATAGGGGATCAAAAGAATTATCAAAAATGTGTTCCTGTGCACTGATGTTGTCCTTAACCATTTTATTCAATTGATTAAGGTTTTCTTTTGTATCAGATAATAACAGGATAAATTCTTTATTATCCATTGGTAAGGCGTTTCAGGAATTACTCTATAAAGTTGAGCTACATTATTCGTCACTGTGTTATATGATTTTAGAAAAATATTACATAATTCATACGTTTTTTAAAATTAACAGCCGTTATGCAGATATAGATTTCCATTCATAAAATATCTTGTTTATTTCTTCTGTATCAGTCATTCAGAAAATAAGAAAACCACCCTGGGTTACTGTCAGAGTGGCTATAAATAAGGAGGACTAAAGGTTAACGGAGCGTATTGCTCACTAAGTTATTCTGTATTCAGGGAGGGTGTCAGATTCGAAATTCGGTATCTCGTTTTTTATTTTCTTCGGGTTTATTTTATTAATGACATATGCTTATCCTTTTTCCTAAAGCCATTCTTTTCCAATCTTGTCATCTTCTATTCATTCTAAGACTATTATATAAAGGTGAGCTGCAATATCGCAACTGTGTTATATGATTTTATAAAAATGTTATATAATTCACACATTTCAGGGGTGACCATTCTTTTCATTGTACTTAACCAGTGAATCTTACAACTATCTTTTTTAATTGTGTAACACTCATCTGCACAAAGAGGATCATCTTCGTTTCTCGCTTTATAAGTTGATATAGCATTACTCCAGTTTTCATGAATGGCTTTTGCGAGAACTTCATCCTTCTTATAAAATCAAATTTTAGAAATGAAAAAAATAGTTGCTTTCCTTTTAGTTGTTTTTGTTTTTATCAGTTGTACAGAAAACATGGTAACGGGTCGTAAACAATTAAGCCTGGTATCAGAAACGGAATTACAATCCATGGCGAAAGAAGAATATCAAACCTTTTTAACTGCCAATAGTGTTGTCAACGCAAACACCAATAAAGACGCTGAAATGGTTCGCCGTGTAGGATCTCGTATTGCTGCTGCAATTAAGACATATTATGATGGTCAGGGACAAACGTCGATCCTGGAAGGATACCAGTGGGCATTTAACCTGGTAGATAATAAAGAAGTAAACGCATGGTGCATGCCCGGCGGGAAAGTGGTGGTATATACCGGTCTATTACCCATTACAAGAAATGAAGCTGCATTGGCTGTTGTATTAGGACATGAAATTGCCCACGCAGTTGCACAACATGGAAGTGAAAGAATGAGCCAGGGATTGTTACAACAATTAGGTGGTGTTGCGCTGCAGGTAGCCGTGGCAAATAAGCCAGCCGAAACACAAGATCTTTTTATGACGGCTTATGGTATTGGAAGCACAGTAGGAGGAACATTACCTTTTTCACGCAAGGAAGAAACAGAAGCGGATAAATTCGGGCTATTTTTTTCAGCTATGGCAGGTTATAATCCACAGGAAGCAATTCCATTCTGGGAAAGAATGGCTACAGCCGGCGGAGCAAAGCCGCCAGAGTTTTTAAGTAGTCATCCCTCTGACGAAACAAGAATTGCAAATATCAGATCATATATGCCGGAGGCACTAAAGTTTTATAATCCTGTAAAAAATTAACTAAGATTTTTATACCAGGCTCTTCTTTGAAATTCTAATTAAAGATCAGGGAGACAAGTAAGAAAATTTATTGATAAGAATAAGATATTGTATTAACAATTTAAAAAAGCATAATGAAAACATTTAAAATTTTAGTCACCAGTTTTTTAGTAGTAGCCATTTTTTCTGCAGGATGTAAAACCATGAACAAATCACAAAAAGGAGCTGTAATAGGAACAGCCGGTGGTGCGGCAGTAGGTGCCGTTATTGGTAAAGCGGCTGGTAACACAGCGATGGGTGCTATTATTGGAGCTGCTGCGGGTGGAGTGACAGGAGCTGTTATCGGGCACCAAATGGATAAGCAGGCAGAAGAAATGAAAAAAGCAATACCGGATGCAGAAGTGGTTAGGGTAGGAGAAGGGATCGTCATAGAGTTTAACAGTAAGATATTATTTGGCTTTGATCAATCCGGTCTTACAACTGATGCCCGTACTAACTTAAATAAATTACTAGCCATTCTGCAAAAATATCCGGATACAAACATAGAGGTACAGGGACACACAGACAGTAAAGGAACTACTCGTTACAATCAGAAATTATCAGAAGAAAGAGCTTCCACTGTTTCCTATTATTTATCCGGAAATGGGGTCACCACTTCTCGACTCACTATTATTGGATTTGGTGAAACACTGCCGAGGTATACCAATGACACGGATGACGGTCAATCACAAAATCGCCGGGTGGATTTCCTTATTTCCGCCAATGAAAAGATGAAAGCAGAGGCTGCGAAAGAAGCAGAAAAGAACGGAGGTAAATAATGAATAGCACATGCTATTTATCGAATGAGTTTTGAAAGACAATTTTTTATCAGGATAGAACAAACAAAATAAAAATGAAAAAAAGAATCAGTTTAATTGCAGTAATGGTTTTAGGAACAATTTTTTCCCAGGCACAGCAAAAAGCATCTCATACAGGCGGTACAAGTTTTGGTCTTCGTGCAGGAGTAAACTTTCAGAATATTAATGGCAGGGATGAAAATGACGATAAATTAAAAAATGATATGTTGACCGGTTTTAATATCGGTATCAATGCAGAGATCCCTGTGGGAATTGATTTTTATTTTCAACCAGGTTTACTTTATACAATTAAAGGTGCAAAAAGCAACGATGATATACTTGGTCAATCCTTTAATACAACTTTGAAAATTTCATACCTGGAATTACCTCTTAATTTTCTTTACAAGCCAATGCTTGGAAAGGGACACATGTTATTGGGCTTTGGTCCATATGTCGCATTCGGTATCGGTGGTAAAGCAACTTATGAAGGAGGTGGATCCAGCTTAAGCGAAAAAATTAAGTTTCAAAATACGGTGAAGAGTACCGATCCGGATGATGTGGTTTATATCAGGCCACTGGATGCAGGAGCCAATATGCTGGTAGGTTATGAATTTGGCAATAGAGTTTCTTTTCAATTGAATACACAATTAGGTCTTACTAAGATCAACCCTGAATATGAAGGTGCTTCGAATGATAATACATCCGTTAAGAATACAGGTTTTGGCTTTTCATTGGGTTACAGGTTTTAAAAATAATAATATGAAAAAGTTTTTTTTATTAAGCACCGGGATCATTTTTAGTTTAACAATGATCGCCCAGGGAAACAGCGATAACGGAAAGGGAAATGATAAGTCAAAAAACGAAAAAACTGCAAAGCAGGTAAATAGCGAACAAAAAGAGAAAGAAGCAAAAGAAAAGAAACACCAGGATGAGCATAATAGAAAAATCTGGGATGGCACTTCAGATAATAGCGGCAAAGGGCCGATGCCTTCTAAAAATCAACCGACCAAAGTAAGGACTGCGTTTCAAAGAGATTATCCTAATGCAGGCAATGTTAGCTGGAGTAAATATCGTGGTGATTGGACAGCAAGTTTTGGAAATGGATTGTACAGGTCAACTGCAGTGTACCACGCAAATGGTGAGAGAAGAGATACAAGAACACTGGTAACAAGAAATGAAATGCCGCGAAATATTTTTGAATCTATTTATAAAAGCCATCCGGGTTTGTCGCTGGAAGATATTATAAGGATCGAAGTGCCAAATGCTGCAAAAGATATATTCCGGATCAAAAACATTCTGGGAGGGAAACCCACATATTTCTATTATAATAGCGATGGGCAACTGGTGAAATATAATTATTGAATTTGGGGGTATCTCTATGGTTAAAAAACAAACTGAAATAACTACCCGAATTTGGAAAATAGACCAGGTATGAGAAAATATAGGTAAATTCAAGGTGGTTTTGTCGGCAGCATCAGGAATCAGACTCATTAACAGGAATTAAAAATCGGAATCATTTACTAACAAAAGAGATCTTTTGAAATTATATATTAAAAACATGGTTTGCATCCGCTGCAAAATGGTAGTAAAAGCGGAACTCGAAAAATTAGGGTTGCATTATATTGTTGTGGAATTGGGCGAAGCAGAAATAATGGAAAGTATTTCAGAGGAGCAGCATGATCAGTTCAAAGAGGCTTTGGTGAAGTCGGGTCTGGAATTATTGGATGACAAAAAAAGTGTGCTGATCCAGAAAATAAAAAATGCTATTGTTGAATTGATCCATTATTCAGAAGAACCTTTGGTGATCAATTTTTCTGATCATTTAAGCCAGAAATTAAACCACAATTATACTTACCTCGCAAACCTTTTTTCAGAAGTGCAAGGAACTACCATTGAAAAGTTCATTATTGCACATAAAATTGAACGGGTAAAAGAACTACTGGTTTATAATGAACTTAACCTTACAGAAATTGCCTACCTGATGCATTATAGCAGCGTGGCACATCTCTCCGCCCAGTTCAAAAAAGTAACAGGTCTTACCCCATCGCACTTCAAACAGCTTCGTGATAAAAGACTCAACATGCTTGAAAACCTGTGAAAGATGTAACATTCTCCTGTAGTATTGTAACAGTTTTGAAATTAAATGAGCCCACCTTTATACAAACAGTATAAAAATTTTATTATGACAATTAACCAATACTTACCTTTTATTATGATAGCATTACTAATAGCCTCTATAATTAGTTCACTTTTTCTTAAGAAAAAAGATCTGCCTGTCGAATTATTTGTTGAAGGACTTAGATACGAGAATGACGGGCATTTTGATGAAGCCATTCTTAACTACGAAAATGCACTGAATGAAGTTAAAAAGAACAGGTTTCATCGCGACCTGGAAAATAGAATTATCCAAAAGCTTAAAGTATTACATACGATCAGTGAATACAGGAAAAATATTCAGTTTATACGATAATATGGATGTATAAGTCACACATATAATTGATTTTCTATAGCGTTGGTTTGGTTTACGGTCCCTGTCTTTACAGGGACTGTTCATTTGTATCACTTATTTTTTGTTGCAATCCGTGAATAATATAATTTTTTTATTCAATTGTGTAACATTCACTAAGTAAAAGAAATTCATCTTTACAATATTATTTGTAATAAATTAAATTTAAAATAAAATGGCAACCATTATCGAATTAAAAGGGAACTGGAATGAGCAGAAAGGAAAACTCAAACAAAAATTTGCTACTCTTATAGATAGTGATCTGTTGTTTGCAGAGGGTAAGAAAGAAGAAATGTTAGGGAAGCTCCAGGCTAAACTGGGAAAAACCAAAGAAGAACTACATAAAATAATTGAATTGCTGTAAATCGCAGTTCATAGAAGAAATTAAATACTGGCTTAGGTCGGGAAACTTTTAAAAACTTAAACAAGTGAATAATTTATTGTACATCGTTGCTGTGATCCTTATCATTGGTTGGCTACTTGGATTTTTTGCCTTTCATGCTGGTGGAATCATTCATGTGTTGCTTGTTATTGCGGTAATAGTCATTTTACTAAGAGTTATCCAGGGAAAGAAAATTATTTAGCATTTTCAACGAACAAAGAAATGTGTGAATTATATAACACAAACGTAAAATCGTATAATAATCACCGTGAACCAGCCAGTTATCTTTAATATAGTAATAGAGCAATATAACGTTTAGTGGATAAAATAGCGGGGCTGGATTTTTATCCTGGCCCTTTTTTTATCTATTATAATTCTTTGCCTTATTATTAAAGTTGAGTGTAAAAAATCGCACTGCACCATTGGAAAAAATCAAAACCACCATTAAAAGTATTATTATGAAGGATCAGGATAAAAAAGCGGATAGTTCCGAACTGGAGAAATCAAAAGCACATATCATCGTTGAAATCATTGAGTATATGACAAATTCTGTAGTGATCAAAACGATCATCAAAAAGTCCACAGGTAATATAAGCGTCATGTCTTTTGACAGTGGCGAAGGATTAACAGAGAAGACCTCCCCATTTGACACATTTGTACAGATCCTTGAAGGCAAGGCGGAGATCGTTATTGATAAGGAATCCAATTTGCTGGAATCAGGCCAGGGAATAATAATACCGGCACATTCCCCGAATTTCATAAAACCCAACGGCCGTTTTAAAATGATCTCGACCATTATTAAAAGCGGTTATGAGTAAAGAGCTCATTTTAAGTCTGTAAAAATTCTGGATCTTTGGCAATGATTTAGATTAAAACTTTGCACCAAGACTAATACCAAACAACAAGACCGATCTTTTTTCATCCCCACTCATTTTGCTTTGCAGGTTTGTTTTATAGCCAAAGCTTATCGTCGGAGAAATAAAAAACATATCATTAATAAGGATCATGTAGCCTGTTTGCACCGAAGGAATGAAGATCATGGAAGTATAAGGGCCTTCGGGTGTTTGTGTATCCAGCATTACTTTGTAGGTAAATAGATCTGCTTTTGCCCCAATAAAAAATCCATGTGGTCTTAGATCTGTATAATAGCGATAGCCCAATCCAATTCCCAGCCCCCCATTATTTTGATTATAATAAAAAGACGCGGTAGGATCGCCTGCCATATAATAACCGATCATAGCATGAAAAGAATGATGAAGTTTTGCATTGGTAGCCAAGTGAAGCCCGATAAACTTTCCGTCTTTATACCATTGAAATTCGGCGCCTACATCAGTTGTTTTATAACCCACTTCTTCCTGGCCATGAGAGGCATTAAAAATGAATAATAGGAGAAAAATGGTGGATGCTTTTTTCATGGATTTGAATTTGCAACAAGATAAAAATTTATTGCACAAATCAAAAGTGTCCCGCCTTAAGCGGGACACTTTTACAAAAAATATTGTGTTGGATCAGAATTTCGGACAGTTAAGCTTTTTAAGCTCCCTGTCAACCGGTTTCTTAATATATATAACGGAAAGCTCAAAACCGCCACGCATATTGGATGCTGGCTGCAGGCTCGAAATATTTACATCATAAGAAGCGCCGATCATAACGTCGCCAAACTCCAAACCGACATAAGGGATGACAGCATCTGTAACATTATTAAACCTTGCCCATGCTCCCATATAAACATTCACCGGTCTTTCTTCATCATAATTAAGGTTCATAGCATAAGCACCACCAAACATCAGGTTGTTTGCATTTGCCTGGAAACTATAAATAGAGCTAAAATGAAAGGCGTTGTATTGATTGGTTGGCAATTTACCGCCGGCTTGCAAGGTTGTTCTTGAATTCAAATAAAACTCGCCGCCCTGGAAAGTTTCTTTCGGGCGATTAATATGATACATAGAAGCGCCGAGATAAAAATTATTATAACCATTAGTGCTTCCATTATATAATATGCCGGCATTGATATCTACGTATTTTACCTGCAGATCACTTTGAGGGAAGATCTCACTTGTCTGACCGGTAAAACCAAGTGCTGTTAACTCATCTTCAAAATCAAGCATGCTTACATTAAGACTTTTATCGGTGTATGATCCCTGGAAGCCAACCCCAATTTGGTGAAAACCGTTTTCATCAAGTCCTTTATGATAAGCAGTAGAAAGTGAAAACTGGTTGGTGCGTAAAGCACCATTGCCATTTTGATCATTCATAAATAATACCCCGAAACCCCAGCGATCAATTTCCGGTAAATTATTATTTAGTAAATGAAAATCAGCGGAACCGGTTTTAGTTACAAAAGCATTGTTAATGGAAGGCCATTGATTTCTGTAATTACCGGCAAGACGAAAATTTCCATCAAACTTACCAGTCAAAGCAGGATTTAAAGTCAGCGGCGAAGCAAAAAATTGTGAAAAGTTAGGATCCTGAGCTAAGGATACAGAAACAATACCTGGAAATAACAATAGGGTTAAGAGGAGTTTCTTCATCACAAATAAATAGAATAGTAAATGTACATTTTTTTAGAGACGTTTAAAACTTAAAATTTGCTGCTTTTAACCCTGGCTTTTAGAGCCATAAGCCAAATCACCGGCATCACCCAAGCCCGGCACTATATAACCTTTGGCTGTTAGTTCCTCATCAATATCCCCGCACCAGATTGTAACCGCAGGAGCCTCTCTCTTTACATATTCTATTCCCACAGTACAGGCTATGGCACAGACAACATGTATTTCTCTTGGAGGGCCTTCTTCTTTTAAAAAGTGAATTGTTTTTACAAGGGAAGCACCGGTAGCCAACATTGGGTCAGAAATTATAAGGATCCTGTCTTCAAGATCAGGACAGCTCATATACTCAAGACTGATCTCGAATGTGCCATCTTTTTCATGTTTACGATAAGCAGCTGCAAAGGCATTATCTGCCTTATCAAAGTAATTAAGCAAACCATTATGCATGGGTAAACCGGCACGAAGAATAGTTGCGAGTACAGGTTGATCTTTTAAAACTTTACATGTTGCTGTTCCCAGTGGAGTTTCGACTTCCGTCTCCACAAAAGGTAAAACTTTGCTTATCTCGTAAGCTGCTACCTCGGCAATACGCTCAAGATTATGGCGAAATCGCATCCTGTCCTGTTGAATTTCTAAATCACGCAGTTCACTTACCCAATTACTGACAAGAGAATGTTGGTCGCTTAAATTTACAATCACGGTTTTGATTTTAGATTTACGATTGCAGATTTTAGATTGATTAGAAGTCAAATTATCCCGTTTTTCTAAAACCGTATTTTTACAAATCTAAAATCTGAAATCTAAAATCCGAAATTAATAATGATTTATCGTACTATAGGAGTTTTGTTTTCTGATTCCGGCTATTCGGTAGCCTTTTCTGAGTTTCATGAAAATGCCGGGGCATGGACATTTACATTAAAAGCAAATAATTCATACCCCACAGGAAACAGTGTTTCATTAATTGAAAAATTTATTGAAGAAAATAATTTACAATACCAGGTTGCACTGATCACCGTGCATGCGGAATCGCCAGGCATATTATTTAACGGCGCTTCTGTTGCTGCTGCAACCGGGCTGGCTGTCATCACAGATCTTACGGCACTTGATGTAGCGCTGGGCGGCAACGGGGAATTTTATAATTCTGCATTAAAAAAACTGAGTACTACAAATGAAGCCATGAATGAGTTAAATAAAGCAATATGTGTAGCTTTTATGGGCATTCTTCGCTGGCGGGAAGAATATAATTTTTTATCTTCCGTTACCGGTGCAAAACGTAGCAGTATTGGCGGTGCTGTTTGGCTTGGTCAGGAAGGATGATAAATATCAGTTCTAATTCCCGGTAACAATTATAAATTACATACATAGGTAAACTATGGAAGCAATAAGTAAAAAAGAAATTTCTCAATCTCCGGCAAACGGAGTTGATAAACTGCTTCCAGAATTGGAGGAAGAAAAGATACAGTTCAAAAAAATTCAAAGCTGTTTTGCGGAGCAGTTTGATAAAGCATTTCCTGATAAACTGGCCCCTAAAACTGTAGTGATCATACCCTCCCTAACTATGGACCAGGAAATACTTTCCAAGATCCAGGGGATAACTCACTATGAAGAACGATTGCTATGCTTTTTACTACTGCTGCGTATGCCACGCACCCATGTGGTTTATGTCACAAGTATGCCCATCGACCCGGTTATCATAGATTATTATTTGCATTTACTTCCCGGCATTACTGGTCATCACGCCCAAAAGAGATTACACCTGTTGAGTTGTTATGATTCATCAGGCAGATCGTTAACTGAAAAAATTCTTGAAAGGCCACGGTTGATCGAAAGAATAAAGCAATCCATTCCTGATAATCATTTTGCACACATGGCTTGTTTTAACGTGACGGAGAAAGAAAGAAAATTATCAGTAGAACTAGGGATCCCTATTTATGGTTGTGATCCCGATCTATTTAGCCTGGGAAATAAAAGCGAAGGACGTAAGATATTTAAAGCATGTGGCTTAAATGTACCGGCTGGGTTTGAAGATCTTTATACAGAGAAAGAAATAATAAATGCGTTAGTTGAATTAAAAAAACAAAATCCTTCATTACGAAAAGCTGTTGTAAAATTAAATGATGGTTTCTCCGGTGATGGAAATGCGATCTTCTCTTATGACGGTGTAAAAGAAAAAGACGATCTAAATCATAAAATAAACAGTTATTTCTACGCAAGAATGAAAACAGTAGCGACCGATCTTGATCTAAAAGAATTTCTTGAAAAGTTTAAAAAGATGGGAGGCATAGTAGAAGAGTTTGTTGAAGGTGAGATCAAGACATCTCCGTCTGTTCAATGCCGCGTAAATCCAAAAGGCAAGTGTGTTATTATTTCAACGCATGACCAGGAATTGGGAGGTGAAAGCGGCCAGGTATTCCTTGGCGCCTATTTCCCTGCGAATCCGGAATATGCTGTTGCATTGGGAAAAATGGGATTAAAAGTAGCAGAAGCATTGCGTGATAAAGGAGTGCTGGGAAGATTTGCAGTTGATTTTATTTCTGTAAAAAATAAAAATGGATGGACGCATTATCCCATTGAAATTAATTTAAGAAAAGGTGGCACTACACATCCTTATATCATGCTGCAGTTTTTAACTGATGGCGATTATGATGTAGAAAAAGGAGAATACTTTACCGCCACCGGGCAAAAACG